>OJNY01000557.1_pt1 | contig 28273 bp, 20 predicted proteins | sample 1597931 | NCBI WGS metagenome assembly OJNY01 (sample SAMN01915209, study PRJEB22387) | human gut metagenome | isolation source: stool | host: Homo sapiens | place: USA
AAAATCTTGCTCCAGTAATTACTACAGAGGAAGAGACTATTTCTTTAAAGGAATATACATCCAAACAATGCCGTTCATATTAACTGGAACTTCTCCTTATAAATAATAGAATTTTTTTGAAAAAAGTGTTGTAGCCTACTTGGCACAGGCGTGTTGAATAAAAATACTTTATATGACTGAAATCACAATAAAAGTGGTTTTGGTCTTTTTTGTTGTCAATTCAATGTGAATTGATTTGTATGCTGTTGGTAAAGAAATAAATAATTATTCTTCGCCACATTCAGTTGCGTGACCGTCAGGCACATATATTGTATAATCACTGTTGAAAGGAGGAACAGGAATGCTTGATTTAGTAAAAATCGGAAAGAAAATCCTTTTATGCTGGTGTGCTATGGGCATGACGCAGGATATGCTCGCGCAGAGACTCTATGTGTCGAGGCAGGCAGTGTCAAGCTGGGAGATGGGAACAAGAGCGCCGTCGCTCGACAGTCTGGTGGAGCTGTCGGGGCTTCTTCAGATAGGTGTTGATGAACTGCTGTGCATAAATGACAACGACAATGGGGATATCGACCCGGATAATATATTTGCCGACAGGAGCAGGGAATATGTGCTCAAGCTTATGACAACAGGACAGTTTCCAATAGCTGTCGACCGGGTGTTTTATCAGTTGTCGCCCGATGAGAGAATGAGGGTTCTGCAGAGCATGAAGAATAGGCATTGTAAGATTGACCACGATTTGTTTGTCAAGCTGACTGTTGCGGAACAGCAGTTGGTTAGAAGAGGAGGATTTGATTATGAAGATTAATTTAAAAAAGATGCTTCCGTATTTTGAAGATGAGGAGCTTATGGAGATATATGAAAAAATTGCAGAGAGTCCGGACGGAGAGTTTGAGGGGGTTACGGTACATGATATACTCACGCTTATTGATGATGTGGACGAGCTGTTTTTCAGGGCTGTTGAAATGGGAAAGGATATATCGGAATATCTGCCGTATGTGTCGGACGAGGGCTTTCACAAGCTGATTGAGGGCTGCGTGAATGATAAATATGACGTAAATCTTGATGACATATATCCATTTCTTCCGGAGGAGGAGCTGAAGCTGCTCTTGAAGAAACTGTTAAACAAATAAATTTATAAAACAATTAACTTTATAACACAATTTACTTTATAAGACAAATTAGTTTGTATAAATTTTGGGATTGGTATAAAATAGTGGTACAAAACAAAATACAGCCATAAGGAGGAACCTCATTATGATAAAATTCAGGGACGGCTTTTATGCCGACGTGCGTACCGAAGATCGCAGCCATACCACGATTTCGTACAAAGCGGGCATTCTTGAGGAAATGAGAACGCGTGTGGAGTGCAGGGCATTTTTGAGGGTGTATGACGGCAGGATGTGGTATTATGCATCGGTGACGGATTTGGAGAATTTACAGAAAACGCTGGACGGTCTTTATGATGCCGCCACGCCGAATGCTCAGATTTTGGATGACCAGGTTGTACGCCTTTTTGAGCGCAACAAGGATACGCTGATGTGTTTTGCGGACTGCTCCGTGAGGGATATTCCGGCGAAGGAAAAACAGAATCTTTTGTTGTCGTATCTGCCATTGCTGTCCGAGGATAGCTGTGTCTCAATGCCGCAGGGCACATACCTTGACCGTAACAGTCTGTTCCATTTTCAGTCAAGCCTTGGTGCGGATATCACATATGATTATCAGACCTGCGGATTATCCTTTTACTGCGATATGACAGAAGGAGAAAAGAAATTTTCCGGGCACTGGCAGAAGGGCTGTACACATTTTGACGAATTGAAGGGATTGGACGATGAAATTCGTAGCGCAATGACAGAGCAGACAGCGTTCATGCGTAATTCCGTTCCTGTGGTTTCGGGCAGGTATCCTGTGGTTCTTTCTCCGGAGGCGGCAGGCGTGTTTGCACATGAGTCCTTCGGACATAAGTCTGAATCGGATTTCATGCTCTCCGATGAAACCATGCGCGATGAATGGCAGCTAGGGAAAAAAGTGGGTTCGCCTATTTTGTCCATTGCCGAGAGCGGATTGGTTCCGGGATGTGGTTATGTACCGTATGATGATGAGGGCACACGCGCCCGCAAGAATTATCTGATTAAGGACGGAGTATTGGCTGGAAGGCTGCACAGCGCCCAGACCGCAGCAGCACTTGACGAAACTCTGACAGGCAATGCCCGCGCAATCGACTGTACCTTTGAGCCAATCGTGCGTATGACTACTACATATATTGAGGGCGGAGACCTGGATTTTGACCAGCTTATTGCGCCTATAAAGAAGGGATATTTTATAAAGACAATCAGCCACGGAAGCGGCATGAGCACCTTTACGATAGCACCGAGTCTTGCTTATGAGATAGTTGACGGCAGGCTTGGGCAGCCTGTACAGATAAGTGTGCTGACGGGGTCTGTTTTTGAAACACTTGGTCTGATTGACGGACTGACACGCGATGTGAAGCTGCTGTCATTTGTGACTGGCGGCTGTGGAAAGATGGAGCAGATGAATCTGCCTGTTGGCTTTGGCGGGCCTTATGTCCGTGTTTCATCAATGAATGTACAGTGAGGTGATTAGCATGCAAAAAGAGTTTATTATTAAAACAAGTTGTTCCGTCACACTTAATGTAACTGGCGGCAAAATCGACAGCTTCCGCGAAAAGGAGGAGACGACGGGCACAGTCCGCGTGTATGAAAACGGATGCATCGGCATTGCCGGGGGTCTTGGAACACCGGACGAGCAGAAATTGACAGAAAAAGCCATGGAGGCTCTCACACTTGGTATTCCGTATCCATGCAAGCTGGACGGAGCCCTGGAGCAGGAAAGCCTGCATGAGGAGGAAATTATTCACGTGTCTGATTTTATTCCTACAATGCAGAGTTTTCTGGATCGTCTTGGTGAGGTCTGTCCGAAGTTTGCTTTTTCAAATAAAATCAGCCTGAATTACCAGAAGACCGAGTATCGCAATTCGTTGGGACGGCATCTGACAAGTGCTGAACGCAATGTGAGTATCAGTTTACTTGCACAAAACAGAGGCTCAGGCAATTTGTTTGACACTGTGTTCAGTTACAAGGGAAATCATTTTGATGCTGATGAGCTGCTCTCGCGGTTTAAAAAAGAATATGATGCGTTTTATATACCTGCCGATATTGCTTCCGGAAGATATCCTGTTGTGATGGATACCGCCGATTTGTTCGGCACATTTTTGCAGCATTTTGTGGCGGAGATGTATGTTTCAGGAGCATCGCTGCTTAGCGGTAAGCTGGGACAGAAGGCATTTTCGGACAAGCTTTCATTCAAAAACGATATGAATCCTGCGACAAACTCGGGAGTTTGTTTTTTTGATGATGAAGGGTGCGTAGCGCCTGACCTGCGTCCGACGCTGATTGACAAAGGAACCTTGACAGGAGTCCTGACCACAAAGAAATCATCGGCTCAATTTAATCTGCCTGACCTGGGAACGGCAGTTGCCGGTTACGACGGTGTTCCGGGTCTTGGCTTTAATCGGTTTTACATAGAACCGACTGCTCCTGCCTTAAGCGCGCTAGTTCCTGGAAAGGCTGTGTATGTTGTTGTGACCTCGGGAGGTGATGTCACACCGGGAGGTCATTTTGCTGCACCTGTACAGATGGCATATCTTATGGAAAACGGCAGGCTTATCGGACGGCTTCCTGACCTGAATATCAGCGGCAATTTCTATGAGCTACTCGGCGATGACTATATTGGTGCCGTTACGGGAGCCCCGGGCCCTGACAGCATGCTGTGTGCGGTGACTATGGAGGTACAAAAATAAATACCCGTGGTGATATTTTATATAATTGGTGTAAAATTATTATATATTCACGTTTGTGATTATATATAGAGTGCTTTGATGCGTATCTGGAATTTGCACATAAAAATGAAATATAACAACAGATAGAATAAAATAAGAGAAATACGAAAAAAATATAACAGGCCTGCCTGCAATGGATTGTTTTTTTAATTCAGTCCATCGCAGACAAGCCTGTTGTTATATATTACTTCCTGTAACTGTTTAATATATACAGCAGGAATGACGGATAATTTTTATGCTGGTTCTCTAGTCACGGCCAAAAATATCGCGGGTATATACCTTGCCGCTGACATCATCAAGGCACGGAGAATATCTGTTAGCTATTATGGCGTTAGAAATGGTTTTAAATTCATTCAGGTTATTTATAACTTTGCAGTCTGAGAAAATCGAACCATCCGGAAGCGTCGGCTCATATATTATAATAGAGGCTCCTTTGGCTTTTAGTTGTTTCATTACTCCCTGAATTGCAGACTGTCTAAAGTTGTCGGAATTGCTTTTCATGGTCAGACGGTATACTCCTATTATAATTTCTTTTCCGGATGAGCCGTCTGCTGCATCAGTCTCTGCGAGTTCCATGACGCGGTCTGCAATAAAAGTCTTTCTTGTGTGGTTGGATTCGACAATTGCTGTAATCATATTTTGCGGTATATCCTGAAAGTTGGCGAGCAGCTGTTTTGTGTCCTTCGGGAGACAGTATCCGCCATATCCGAATGATGGATTGTTATAATGTGTTCCTATACGCGGATCGAGACATATACCATTTATTATGTCGGCAGAGTTAAGACCCTTGGATTCGGCATAGGTATCAAGCTCATTAAAGTAGGAGACACGGAGTGCCAGATAGGTATTGGCAAAAAGCTTCACAGCCTCAGCTTCTGTAAAGCCCATAAAGAGAGTGTCGATGTTGTCCTTGAGTGCGCCCTGTTTTAGCAATGCTGCAAAAAGATGGGCTTTATCTTCACATGTGCTGTCACATGAAACTATTATCCGTGATGGATACAGGTTGTCATACAGTGCTTTTGATTCCCTTAAAAATTCAGGACTGAATATGATATTATTTGTGTGGTATTTTTTTCGGACACCTTCGGTATAGCCTACAGGTATTGTCGATTTTATAACAATAGCAGCATCGGGATTGGTTTTAAGCACAAGCTCAAGAATTGATTCTACGGCTGAGCAGTCAAAGAAATTCCTGCTGCTGTCATAGTCCGTGGAGGCCGCTATTATGATGAAGTCGGCATTCTTATATGCTGAGATGGCATCGGTGGAAGCAGTAAGATCCAGTTCCTTTTCCGATAAATATTTTTCAATATAATCATCATGTATAGGAGACCGGCGGTTGTTAATCAGCTCTACCTTCTCAGGAACAATGTCCACAGCTGTGACGTGGTTGTGCTGCGCGAGCAGCACAGCAAGTGATAGACCGACATATCCGGTACCTGCAATTGCAATATTGTACTTATGGTTGTTAATATAGTCTGAAGTGAATTTTTTCATAATGGCAATCCTCCATATACATCCAATTGTTAAGATGATAACAAGCTCCTCCTGAAAAGTCAATGTTCAATAATTTCATGAGAGCCTGCCGCACACATTAAAGGTGCCGGGGCTGCCACTGCTGCAGGATGTTTCGATAAAGCATAGTGTGTTTTATTCTTGGCTAACTGCGTTTTTTATGGTATACTCTATAAAGTGCAGAAGCATATCAGCATTTGGTTATATATTATAGAAAATTTATGGTCGAGGTAGAACATGAAAAGAATTCTTGTAGCAGGTGGAGCCGGATTCATTGGTTCGAATCTTTGCAGGCGCTTAATTGATGATGGAGATGCATATGTTATATGCTGTGATAATCTTTACACGGGGAGCAGGGCTAATATAGAGAAGCTGTCAGGGTGTGACAGGTTCGAGTTCATTGAGCATGATATAACGGAGCCGCTTGACATAGATGGCATAGACGAGATTTATAATCTTGCATGTCCGGCAAGTCCTAAGCACTATCAGAAGTCACCGGTATATACGATAAAAACCAATGTGTTAGGAATAATTAATCTGCTTGAGCTTGCAGTTAAAAATAATGCTAAGCTTATGCAGTTTTCAACAAGCGAGGTGTATGGAAACCCTCTTGAGCATCCCCAGACAGAGAGATATTTTGGCAACGTGAATCCTATAGGAATAAGATCATGCTATGATGAGGGCAAGAGATGCGCAGAGACCTTATGCTTTGACTATATGAGGGAATATGGTGCACGTATAAAGGTTATAAGAATTTTCAATACCTATGGACCGAATATGTCGATGGATGACGGTCGTGTTGTTTCCAATTTTATCGTGCAGGCTCTGAACGGAGAGAATATAACAATATATGGTGACGGAAGCCAGACACGTTCTTTCTGCTATGTGGATGATCTGGTTGAGGGAATTGTGAGGGTAATGGCGACCAGTGATGAGGTACATGGGCCGGTTAATCTTGGAAATCCTGAGGAATTCACTATAAAAGAGCTTGCGGATATGGTTGTGTCCATGATAGATACGGACTCAAGGATAGAGTATGTTGAACTTCCAAGTGATGACCCTGTAAGACGTCGTCCGGATATTTCGCTGGCAGCAAGGATAGCAGACGGCTGGAAGCCGGAGGTTCATCTATCAGAGGGAATTACCAATACAATAAAGTATTTTAAAGACATTTTGTAAAAGCAGGTGATGCCGGCAGGCTGCATGTATTTAGTCACATTGCAACGGAGCCTGAAGCCTGACCGGTGTGAAGGCTGCTTTCTATCTATAAAATCTGATATATCATTATTTTTGCAATACACGAAATTCGGTTGGTGTAATTCCCTCCGATTTCTTGAAAAGTGAACAAAAGTAGCTCAGGTCATTAAAGCCTGTGCTCGCTGCAATCTCCTTCAGGGTCATTTCTTTTGACGATAGAAGGAGATTTTTTGCTTTACTTATGCGGTAGCTGTTGATGTATTCGACAGGCCGCAGGTGGTAGGTTTTTTTGAACAGGCGGCACAGGTGCTGCGGTGACGTATGCGCAATATCCGAGAGTGCGGTTAGCGGGATGTCGTCCGGATAATTCTTCTCTATATAAGCGATGACCTCGGACAGCCGGACAGCCTTTGTGTCATGCAGTTTCACATTTTCCCTGTTATCGCAGATACATTCAGGATACCCAAGCAGAAAATGGTATAGCTGCAGAGCTACTTCGTTGTTGTTGAGCAGTCCGCTCTGTCCGGCAGATGCGTAAAGGGTGTTGAAAAGATACATCAGGCGGTCGAAGGAGCGGATATAGAACAGCTTGTGCGTTGTGAAGCCGGCAAGCTGTGTGAGCATATCACATCCGGCACCGGAAAAACGCACCCAGTAGGTCGACCATGGCTCCCTGATGGCATGGTATTCGTGTGCAGCATCAGGCTTTAGCAGGACACCCATACCTGCGGTAATGTGATATTCGTGCCCATCAACTGTGAACAGCCCTTCACCGGCTATGCAGTAGAGAAGCTGGTAGTCAGGGAGTCCATCCGGTCTGACGCAGGGATGCTGGTTTACCAGCGAGCCGATGTGTACGAGGTAAAATGGGTAATCAGGGAGCTTATTTGTATTTATCAGGAAAAGCATTTTATCAGTAATATCTATATTCTTCATCATGTTCAAATCCTTATATAACAGCAAAATCCTTAGATTGAAAAAAACGTGATTGTGTATATTATGAAATTACAGGGTGGCGGCAATATATTTTAATACGCAATCGGAAATGGGGTGTCTTTGTTTAACATGTTATATCAAAAAAACAGCAATTACAAGGGATATAAAATAAAAGGTTATATTTTAGGTGATTATGTTTATAGAATATGTTCTGACACCGGAATCATTTAATATAACCATATATAAAATGGAGGAGGAAATATGAAGCGGAAAACATGCCTCAACAATGGCTGGCAGTTCCTTGAAAAGGAATACAGCGAAGAAAATCTACAATGTCCGGATGGGGAGTATATGCCGGTAAGGCTTCCGCACGATTACCTGATTTATGATGTGGGGAATCTGTACAGGGACTCTGTCGGCTGGTATAGGAGGAAGCTCATGTATGTGCCGGATGGGCTTGAGAGGGTGCTCTTTTTTGAAGGGATTTATATGGATTCGGAGGTGTTTGTAAACGGCAGGTCGGCAGGAACCTGGAAGTACGGCTATTCATCCTTTGAGGTGGATATAACACCATACCTTGAGGCGGGCGAGAATGAGCTTATGGTCAGGGTTGTGCACCGGTCGCCGAACAGCAGGTGGTATTCGGGTGCAGGTATATACAGGAGTGTCTATCTGATAGAGCGCGAAAGCACGCACATAGCGTCATCAGGACTGTACATAACGCCGGTGAAGCGAGCGGCTTCAGATACATGGGATGTGGAAGTCGAGGTGGAGGCTGCGCATGGTGCAGATGATGAAAAGCCGTTTGATTCTATAAGATATATCATCACGCAGAAGAACGGAAAACATGATATGCGGAGCAATGAGGAGGATTCTTTATGTATTATATTTAACCAGCTAATCGGTGAAAAAAGCAATATATACCGCCACACCTTTGAAATCACAGCCCCAAAGCTATGGGACATCTATTGCGGAAATCTCTATGAACTCAGGGCGGAGCTTATTAAGGCGGGAGAGGTTTTTGACTATGAACAGTCGGTGTTCGGCTTCAGGACAATAGAGATAGATTCCGATAAGGGTTTCTTATTAAATGGAAGACATGTGAAGATAAAGGGCTCCTGCGAGCACCACGGCTTTGGCTGTCTGGGGGCGGCTGTCAACAAGTCGGCGGTGAGAAGAAAGCTTGAGGGTCTGAAACGGATGGGCGTAAATGCCATAAGGACAGCACACAATATGCCTTCTGTTGAGTTTATGGAGCTGGCTGATGAGATGGGCTTTCTTGTCGATTCAGAGGCATTTGACATGTGGGGGCACACTAAGACAAAGTATGACTACGGAAGATTTTTTGCGGAGAGTGCGAAGAAAGATGTGGAGAGCTGGATAAGGCGCGACAGGAACCACCCAAGTATTATCATGTGGAGCGTCGGAAACGAGATATATGATATGCATGCGGGGGACGAAGGGCTGGCGGAGCTTGTCATGCTGTTGGGGGAGGTTAAAAAGCATGACCCGAAAAAACACGCTTTCACTACATTTGCCTCTAACTACATGAGATGGGAAAACACGCAGAAATGTGCCGGTCTGGTCGATGCTGTGGGCTACAACTATGGTGAATATCTCTACAAGGAGCACCATGCAAAGCATCCGGACTGGGTGATATACGGAAGTGAAACGTCATCAATGCTTGCGAGCAGGGGAGTATATCATTTTCCTATAGAGACAAGTACCTTATGCGATACAGATGAGCAGTGTTCGGCGCTTGGCAACTGCAGTGCGGGATGGGGTGCGCACAGCTATACGGACAATATAATAGCGGACAGGGACGCCGGGTTCAGTCTTGGACAGTTTATCTGGGCGGGAGTGGATTACTTTGGCGAGCCGACACCGTACCACACGCGCAACAGCTACTTCGGGCAGATGGACACGGCAGGGTTTGAGAAGGATTCCTACTATATTTATCAGGCGGAATGGACATCATTTAAGGAAAATCCGATGGTTCATGTTTTCCCTCACTGGGACTTCAATCCGGGACAGCTGGTCGACGTGTGCGTGTGCTCTAATGCTCCTATAGTGGAACTGTTTGTAAATGGAATGAGTATGGGAAGAAAAGTAATTGACCATGCGCATGGCACGGAGCTTGTGCCGCACTGGAAGGTGCCTTATGAAAAGGGATATGTTGAGGCTGTCGCGTATGATGAAGCCGGAAATGAGCTTGCAAGGCAGATGAGACACTCATTTTCCGATGCGGACAGACTTGTAATTGAGGCGGACAGGCGGCAGATGGAAAATCGATATGGTGAGCTGATTTTTGTGGAGATAGGTGCGCTTGATAAGGACGGTTATACAGTAGATAATGCCAACAACCGCGTTGAGATAAAGGTGACGGGAGCAGGGAGGCTTGTCGGGCTTGACAACGGCGACAGCACGGATTTTGACCAGGTCAAGACTTCTTCGAGGAGACTTTTTGGCGGAAAGCTGCTGGCGGTCATCGCGCCTGTTGAAGGTGTGACCGGAAAGATAACTGTGACAGCGGAGGCAGAAGGGCTTTGGGCTGCTTCAATTGATTTATGCGTTACAGATGATAAAAATATGCGTGACGAATATTTAGTACAGAGCTGTATATGCACCGACAAAAATAATATGGCAGAGGATATGTCAGAAAACAGTTTTCAGCTTTCCGAAGACGCTGGGAAGCGAAATCATACCCGCAATGCCGAAGGGCTGATGGATTCGGTATATTCAGAAAATGAAATACCGATAAGAAAGGTCGAGCTTACAGCAGAGACATTCACATTGAGTGCGGACAAGAGCTCAGTCAAGGTACACTGGAAGCTTTATCCTGAGAATGCCACATACAGGGATTTGAAATGGAGCATAACAGATACTACGGGTATAGCAATCAAATCGGCGACGGTCATTCAACAGGGTGAGGCTGATGAAGCTATGATTAAAACTGGAACCGGGAAAGCACCGGATAAAATGGAGGCTGCGGAAGCACAGGTTAAAATGGAAGCCGTGGATATGCTTAGCGAGGGCTATGTAACTGTGAACGCTGCCGGTGACGGAAGCTTTTATTTAAGGTGCGATGCTTACAATGGAAGGACGACGGCTGGTGTAAAGTCAAGCCTTGAATTTACGGCGGATGGAATCGGTCCGGCATACCTTAACCCTTATGAGCCTGTGAGTGCGGGACTCTGCCTTGAAAGACCGCATGGACTGAGCGAGGGGGTTGAACACGGAGTAAGATTTCTGGGAAAGGAAAAGACAAAAATCAGCTTCGGCACAATGGATTTCGGTGTGAACGGCTCGGAGCAGCTACAGATGTACCTCTTTAAGTATTATCCGGGAGCGGTGAAATTCAGAATATATCTTGACGATGACAGCAAGAGTATTCTGGACGCGGAGTTTGATGAGAGTGCCGGCTGGCTTGAGTTTAAGAAAGCAGAGTACAGGCTCTCGGAAAGAATAAAGGGAATACATCGTATCAGCATTGAGAGCGAGGATAATTTCCAGCTCAACAGGTTTTCATTTGTGCCTGTGCTTCACGGCTTTGACCGTATAAATGCCGCAGATTATGATGAGATTTTCGGTGACAGCTACAAGGTGGATGGCACGGCTGTAACAGGCATAGGAAACAATGTGTCAATCATCTACAGGCGCCTCAATATGGGTGCACAGTCCGCAGATAAAATAAAAATCTGTGGAAGGACTGAAAATGCCAAGGATTCAATCCGGTTAAAAATAGACTGCGCCGGAACGGAGCGGACGGAACTGATTGAATTTGAAGAGAGTGCCGCTCCCGTAGAACATGAGTTTAATATTGAGCCTGTCGGAGGGGAGATAACGGTGACCTTCCTGTACCTTCCGGGCTGTAATTTCGACCTAGAGTGGTTCAGATTTTTACAGGAATAAAAAACAGGTGTCAAGACAGGTTTGAAAATATACATTGTCATATACATCAACCTGTTTTGACACCATAGTTTTCAGGTTTTACAGTGAATATGTCATCGCTTTCACGGAACTTACGTGCGCTTCAGAAAAAATATTTTGCGGCAAAATAGTAAATACCGTTATCTCTTCCGCAGAACTTATGAACATCCCATAAAGGAACCGCTTTCGCAGTCCTACAGCAGATGTGCCCTCATTTCCTCCGGTGAGAGTGGTGAAAGGTCCGCAGGCGCTACATCGAACACAGTCTTGCAGCCGCTTATTCCGCGCTTGTTCATGCGGTAAGCTGCCCTTGCATAAGCGACAAGCACACAGGATGTGAACTCAGGGTTGGAGTCAAGCTTTAAGCTGTATTCAATCACATGATTGTGCTCACCATTTAAGCCGGTCTTTCCAGTGCGGAGAACGAAGCCGCCATGAGGAATGCCTGCGTGATCGCGCTTTAATTCCTCCTCGGTTATAAAGTGGACTGTGGTGTCATAGTCTGCGAAGTAGTTAGGCATTGTCTTTATAGCTGTCTCGATTGCTGCCTTATCTGCACCCTCCTCAGCCACAACGAAGCACTCTCTTGTGTGCTTTTCCCTTGTGGTGAGTTCAGGATTCCTGCAGGCACGAACGGCTTCAAGAGCGGACTCAACAGGGATTGTATACTGCTTGGCATCCTTTACACCAGGTATTCTTCTGATTGCATCTGAGTGTCCCTGGCTTACACCTTTGCCCCAGAAGGTGTAGTCATTGCCATCGCGTAGGATTGCGTTTGCATAGAGACGGTTGAGTGAGAACATACCCGGATCCCAGCCTACGGATATCATAGCGATATGACCGCTTTCGGTGGCAGCGGCATCAACATCTGCGAAATGCTCAGGAATACGTGCGTGTGTGTCGAAGCTGTCAACAACATTGAAATATTTCGCGTACTCAGGTGTCTGCTTAGGAAGGTCTGTTGCAGAGCCGCCGCAGAGCATGAGGACGTCAAGTTTATCCTTCATTTCAGGGAGCATGTCTGCCGGATAGACAGGTACATTTGTCGCAGGTGTAACTGTCTCAGGGTTTCTTCTTGTGAAGATTCCTACAAGCTCCATATCGTCATTCTGTCTTATGGCACACTCAATGCCGCGTCCAAGGTTTCCATAACCTAAGATACCTATTCTGATTGTCATATATTTTCTCCTTGATAATAAAATTATGCTGTGGTCTTATGTATTTCCACAACCTGTAACCTTAAATTGCTTTAATATTATAACGTATTGATGTCAAAAATGCAATTAAAGTTAGACTAATCTAACAAAAAAATCCACAGGACATATTTAGCAGGCTCATGCATAATATTTTAATTGTATATTTTGGCGCAATGCAATATAATAATCTATGTATGTATTTTTATGTGTACGTGAATTGTGATATCAGATTGGAGAATCATTATGTCATGGATTGAGAATATGAGCATAAATATATTTCCGATGGTTCTTGTCATGGTTGTTTTTGTCAGCAACAGATTTAAGTTTGGAAAGACAATCAGTGCAAGAGTATTCGACCTGATCATTGTGTTTGATTTTTTCCTTATGCTTGTAGATATCGTAGGGGTTGCCGCGAATGATGCCATGTTTACCGGCATTGCCGGGAGCGTGTGGATTATAAATGTTGTAAGAATGCTTCTCACGGTGCTGCTTACAGGTACCTGGTTTATATATGTATGCCTTAAAATATCAATGGATGGTGCGGACAGAAGAGTGTGGGCTGCGGTGTATGCGTCATTATCGCTGATGGCAATAGTATGCTTTGTGGTGTTGCTTATACCGCATAGTTATCTGGGTGCCTATGGACTTCAGAATGCCGGAAGGGGGCTAAGGGTATGCTATCGCGGAATCAGTTATTATGGTATTGCCATGTTTGCATGCAGTGCGGCGGTAGCAGTGTATGGGATTGTGCACGAAAGAGATAAAGAGCTTAGAAGATTGTGTATATATCTTATGCTGTTTAGTGCACTGCCTGTTTTGGGAGTGGTTCTCCAGAGCATTAACCAGAACTTGAGAACTTCTTCACCATGCCTTTCGCTGGCGGTTCTGTATGTGTATTTGACAATGCAGAACAAGAAGGTCATAACGGACGGACTTACCGGGATAAATAATAGACGTGAGCTGGATGCTTACCTTGAGAGAAGGCTGAAGCAGCGGACAGAATGGGGAATGCTCCTCATAGATGTGGATGATTTTAAGAAGATAAATGATACAATAGGACATAAAATAGGAGACGAGGCATTATGGCATGTCGCTGATATTCTTCGTACTGAATTTTCGGGGGACGGCTGCTTTGTGGCAAGATACGGAGGGGATGAATTTGTTATATGCGGCGAATGGAAGAACAGGGCTGAGTTAGAGCAGTGCATTGCATCAATTCAGAAGAGAGTGGACAGCTTTAATATGGAAAAGGAAAGGAATTATAAGCTTTCACTGAGCGTTGGAGCGGCATTGTGGAGCGAGTGTGCAGACAGTGAAGCATCTATAGTTGAACTTGCCGATAGGAGCATGTATAAGCAGAAACAGATACATAAGGAACGGAGGAACGCCGGTAGTGAGCAATATAGTATATATTCAGGTTAGCATATTCCCTATAGCAGCACTGCTTGCGGTTATGGATAATCTTAAGCGCGATATGTCATTTTCATGGAGACGCCGCTGCCTTGAAAGCATAATGAAGCTCATGGTGTGTATAATGATATTTAATGTAGTGTGCTGGTGCCTGAACGGACGGGAGGGGAGCTTAGCCAAGGGCATACTGTGGGTCGGAAACACGGCATATTATGTATTTATGCTGTATATGGCATTTCTATGGTTTCTGTATGTGTATGATAAAGTGACGAACGGAAATGGACAGATGGGAATATCCATGTTTGTGAAGGCAGTTCCGCTTGTTGTAAGTCTTGTCATATTGGCGGCCGGAATGGTAAGACCGATGATATTTTATATAGATGATGAAAATTTATATCAGCGCGGACCTCTTCATATTATAAGTACAGTTGTTGCCGCAGGGTATATTTCTGCGGCATGTATTCTGGCATTTGTTGGGATGCTTAGGACGCAGGAACGAGAAGAGAAAAGACAGTATGGATATCTGGTGTTTTTTGGTGTGTTCCCTCTGATTGGTGGTATTGTTCAGATGCTTTTGTATGGCACTGATCTTTTATGGCCTATGACGAGTGTGGCACTTGTGATGGTGTATATTAATATCCAGCAGCAGAATGTCAGCCGTGACGGCATGACAGGGCTTAATAACAGGCGAAGGCTTGACCAGTATATAGATGTGCTTTCCAAGGAACATATTAAGGAGCCGTTATGCTACAGTATAATGGACATCGATTATTTCAAGGAAATTAATGATAATTTTGGACATCAGACAGGTGATAAGGTGCTGTGTCTTGTGGCGGCTGCACTTAAAAAAGTGTATGGAAATACCAGAAGCTTTATCGCAAGGTATGGAGGAGACGAATTCGTGATAATATCACGCGGATTTGACAGGGAGCAGGCAGAGCACTATCGCGGAAGGCTTGAGAGAATGCTTAAGGATATAGAATGTGTGGAGTTAGAGAACGGGGGACTGGAGATAAGTATGGGCTGCGCGCATTACGGCGAAGAAGGCTGTAAGCAGGTTCGGGATATGCTGGAGCTTGCGGATATGCGTATGTATGAGATAAAAAATGAGCACCATAATAACAATGCTGCTTTAAAGTGGCAGAAAAGAGGATAGAAATGGCAGAGGAATTACTTTTCAGAAAAGATGTAAAGAAGGAACTTACATGGGATTTGTCACTCATATATAAGGATGAGGATGCTCTTATGGCTGATGCAGCGAGGCTGGAGAGCCTTACAGCACAGCTTGAGAAAGATTATAAAGGCAGGCTTGACAGTGCAGACAGGATAAATGAATGTCTTGATAAACTGCGCGAAATATATGGAATAGTGACATTGGTTGGAAATTATTGTGAGCTTGCAACGTCGGTGGATTATTATGATACACACAATATGGAGCTTGCAGGCAGGATGAACCGCAGGATTTCAGAGTGCATGAGTTCATTAAGCTTTATAGACAGTGAATTGTCAGCTAAGAGCGATGAACTGATCAACGAGGCAGCACAGGCTTCAAAGGAGAATGCCAATTACTTAAAAGAAGTGCTAAGGGGAAAGCCGCACCTCTTAAGCCCTGAGACGGAGAAGGTGCTCAAGGCTCTGTCACAGACAACGGGAGCACCTTATGAGATATATAATACAGCCAAGCTTGCGGATATGAAATTCCCGGACTTTGAGGTTGATGGGAAGAAGTATCCTCTGGGATACTCACTCTTTGAGGATGATTATGAGTATGATGAGAGAACGGATGTCAGAAGAGCTGCATTTGCCGCATTTTCAGCTAAGCTTCATGATTATGAGAATGTGACCGCGGCAGCTTACAACACGGCTGTGCAGTATGAGAAGACAATGTCCGATTTAAGAGGCTTTGACAATGTGTTTGACAGCCTGCTTTTTGGACAGCATGTTGATAGGACGCTTTATAACAGACAGATTGACCTCATTATGGATAAGCTTGCGCCGCACATGAGAAAATATGCGAAGCTTCTCGGAAGGGTTCATAAGCTTGACAAGGTTACATACGCAGATTTGAAGCTTCCTGTTGACCCGGAGTATTCACCTAAGCTCACAATCGAGGAATCCAAGGACTATGTCACAAAGGGACTTTCCATCCTTGGAGAGGACTATGTGAATATGGTGGAGAGAGCCTACACAGAGCGCTGGTTTGATTTTGCACAGAATCAGGGAAAATCGACAGGTGGTTTCTGTGCCAGTCCTTACGGAAAGAATTCGTTCATACTTCTTAGCTGGAACGGAAGAATGTCCGATGTGTTTACCATAGCACATGAGCTTGGACATGCCGGACATTTTAAGGCGTGCAATGCCGCCCAGTCGATTTTTGACACAGATGTATCTACATACTTTGTTGAGAGCCCGTCTACAATGAACGAGCTGCTGCTTGGACATTATCTGTTAAAGACGAGTGATGATAAGCGTTTCCGCCGCTGGGTACTTTCTAACATGATTGGAAATACCTATTATCACAACTTTGTAACACATCTTCTTGAGGCTGCATATCAGAGAGAGGTATATCAAAAGGTTGAGGATGGCGCAGGTGTTCAGGCTGAGACGTTGAGTGCGATAATGAAGGATGTGCTTACTAAGTTCTGGGGTGATGCGGTTGAGCTCACGGATGGTGCAGAGCTTACATGGATGAGACAGCCTCATTATTATATGGGGCTATACTCATATACTTACAGTGCGGGACTTACGATTGCAACGCAGGTATGTAAGAGAATAGAGAATGAGGGCCGGACAGCGGTGGATGACTGGAAGAGAGTTCTTAAGGCAGGCGGAACAAAGACTCCTGTTGAGCTTGCCGCCATGGCAGGAATTGACATAACAACAGATGCACCTTTGCTTGATACGATTGAGACTATAGGTGCGATGATTGATGAGATATGTGAGCTCACGGATGAGCTTGAGGATAAGTAGGAAGGTGAAATTCCGCTATTGTCGGGCAGTAAATGTGAACCGGACAGTTATCCGGAAATAATGCAGCCCGGATGGATATAATTTAGCAGGTAATTGCACAACTGTTTACCATAAAATATGGGTTTCGCAATTGGCTGATATTGTTTAGTCAGGAAAGGAGACGTGCGTTGTGGATAAGAAGCAGCTTGCACTTGATATAATTGAAAGACTGAAAAAAGAATATCCGGATGCCGGATGTTCGTTGGAATACAGCGAAGCGTGGAAGCTTCTTGTCAGCGTGCGCCTTGCAGCCCAGTGCACTGATGCGAGGGTGAATGTGGTCGTTCAGGATTTATACGCACATTACCCGGATGTAAATGCGCTTGCGGATGCACCTGTTGAGGAGCTTGAGAAGCTCGTAAGACCTTGTGGACTTGGCAACAGCAAGGCAAGGGATATAAGTGCCTGTATGAGAATGCTGCGGGATAAGTACAATGGTCAGGTTCCGGAGGATTTCGACAAGCTTATGGAGCTTCCGGGAGTTGGAAGAAAGAGCGCGAACCTTATTATGGGCGATGTATTTGGCAGACCTGCAATAGTTACCGACACTCATTGCATCCGTCTGGTAAACCGCATGGGTCTTGTGGATGGAATAAAGGAGCCGAAGAAGGTTGAGATGGAGCTGTGGAAGCTAATACCTCCTGAGGAAGGGAATGATTTCTGCCACAGGCTTGTAGAGCACGGAAGGGCGGTGTGCACGGCACGGACGAAGCCGTACTGCGATAAGTGCTGCCTTAAAGACATTTGCGCGAAAAATATATAATAGGTAACTGCGTAACCAAGTGTGTAATTATCGTACGTTGTGTACCGGTAAAATTATACAAATGTTTACCGGCAGCTTCGGGTTTCGCAATTACTAAAATAGTATAATTTTGAGAGGTGGATATATGTCAGGTGTGGAGTCGCGTGGCATGCCGGTACAGAAGCCGCACGCGGGTGGAAAGGATTTCTCAAAAGGGAAAATATGGAGCAATATAATGGTTCAGGCTGTGCCACTTATACTGGCACAGCTTGTGCAGCTTTTATACAATGTCGTTGATAGAATATATATAGGACATCTTCCGGGAGCGGACAGTCTTGCTCTTACAGGTGTTGGGCTTGCATTTCCACTTACAACGCTTATCGCTGCATTCACGAATCTGTTCGGGATGGGCGGCGCACCGCTGTTTTCCATAGAGCGTGGTGCAGGGAATGATGAGAAGGCGGAAAGGATACTTGGAAACACTTTTTCAATGCTTTTTGCAAGTTCATTTATAATATTTATCCTGTGCTATGTATTCAGAAAACCTGTGCTGTATCTTTTTGGCGCGAGTGATGCCTCGTATGTATACGCTGACGAATATTTAAAAATATATCTTCTGGGCACGACATTCACCATGCTTGCGACAGGACTGAATGGATTTATAAATGCTCAGGGGTTCCCACGGACAGGAATGATGACAACACTTATAGGAGCTGTGCTTAATCTGCTTTTAGACCCACTGTTTATTTTTGTGCTTCACATGGGGGTCGGTGGGGCGGCACTTGCAACAATTATAAGTCAGGGCATATCGGCAGCATGGGTTCTGAGATTCCTTATAAGCAGAAGAGGAAGGGCTGCATATCATATAAGACTGTCCTGCCTTAGACCGGATTTAAAGCTTGTGGGGGATATAACCGCACTCGGAATGGCTGGATTTATCATGCAGGGGACGAACTGTATGGTGCAGGTGGTCTGCAACGCGACGCTCAAGGTGTTTGGCGGAGATTTATATGTCGGGATAATGACGGTCATCAATTCGGTGCGTGAGATAATGTCGCTTCCGGTCAGCGGACTTACCAGCGGTTCACAGCCGGTGTTAGGATATAACTACGGAGCGAAAAAATATGACAGGGTGAGGAGCGGAATTAAATTCACGTCGGCGATAGGAATAGGCTACACGGCACTTGCATGGATTATAGTTCTTCTTATTCCGCAGCAGCTGATGGGAATATTTACAGATGATTCCCAGACAATAATATATGGAGCAGAGGCACTTAAGACATACTTCTTCGGTTTTGTATTTATGTCATTTATGTTTACCGGGCAGTCGACATTTACCGCACTTGGATATTCAAAGCATGCCATATTCTTCTCACTTTTAAGAAAAGTGATTATCGTCACACCGCTTGCAATAATTCTGCCACGAATAGGGTTTGGAGTGATGGGAGTATTTCTATCAGAGCCGGTATCCAATGTGATTGGTGGACTTGCAAGCTTCCTAACCATGTATTTTACCGTATACAGGAAGCTGAAACCGCAGAATACAGATTTGCCGGAGAGATAACGGACTAATTGAAAACAGCTGCTTATCCGGAAATTTGAGTTTCGCAATTATCTGAAAGCAGTTTATCAAAAAAAGGTGAATGCCGCACAGGAAAGTGACGACATTCACCTTTTTCGATTAGTCTACATCCACAACACGGATCATGTTGGTTGCGCCTGCGATTCTGAGAGGGAAACCGGCAACGATGACAACGCGGTTGCCGGATTTAATGACACCGGCGGTCTTACACTTATTGATTACCTCGTTGATAAGAGCTTCACCATCCTCCTGCTCTGTGATAAGAACAGGTGTAACTCCCCACATGAGAGAGGTCTCACGGCACACGCGCTCATTGGTTGAGCAGCCGATAATATTTATGTTAGGACGGAAACCGGATACCTTGCGGATTGTGCTTCCGCTTAAGGAAACCGGAATAATGGCATCAGCATTGATTACGCTTGCGATAGAGCATGCAGCACATGCGATTGAGGAGGCCAGGTTGCTTCCGTTGTAGGTTATCTCGAATTTACCGGTAGTTGTAGTCTTTTCAATCTCATGGCAGATTCTGCTCATAGTCTTAACTGCTTCTACAGGGTAGTCGCCGGCAGCACTCTCACCTGAGAGCATTACGGCTGATGTCTGGTCAAAGATTGCATTCGCAACATCATTGACCTCTGCACGGGTAGGGCGGGGATTATGAGTCATGCTCTCAAGCATCTGGGTTGCTACGATTACGAACTTACCTGACTTAAGGCACTTGCTTATCATATCCTTCTGTACAACAGGAACCTTTTCAAAAGGAATTTCAACACCCATATCTCCTCTTGCTACCATGATTCCGTCAGCAACATCGATAATTGCATCGAGATTCTCAACACCCTCCTGGCTCTCAATCTTGGCAATGAGCTTGGAGGTATTGTTATGCTCCTTCTGGAGTCGGCGGACTTCAAGAACATCCTCTGCACAGCGGACGAAGCTGAGTGCGAAGAAGTCGAAGCCGGTCTTCATGGCAAATTCCAAATCCCTCCTGTCAACATCGCTGAGGAACGGAAGTGATAAATGAACCCCCGGAACATTGATAGCCTTGCGGTCTGATATTACGCCGCCATTGATGACACGGCATACAATATCTGTGTCACCAACCTTCTCAACCTTGAGTTCAATAAGACCATCATTTACAAGTATGCTTGTACCTATCTGGACATCATTGATAAGATTTTTATATGAAATTGAGCCTATAGTATTATTGCCAAGAATTTCTCTTGTGGTGAGTGTAAATAAGTCACCATCGTTAATGGTCACCTTACTACCTTCAAAAAGACGGAAACGAATCTCAGGACCTTTTGAATCGAAGAGAGTAGCTACCGGAAGCTTAAGTTCATCACGAACTTTCACAACGCGGTTATATCTGCCTAAGTGTTCCTCATAGCTTCCGTGTGAAAAGTTAAAACGTGCAACATTCATGCCGTTTTCCATCATCTTTCTGAGAGTCTCCTCATTATCACATGCCGGACCCATGGTACACACTAATCTTGTCTTCTTTAACATTAAAAATAAATCCTCCTTATTAAACTGTCCCGGCTATTATAACATAACAAACACTAAAATGAAAGCGCATTCATGTTTCTTTGCATTATCTTTACCTTACTGTTTCATTTTTAAGTTTTTTCATGGCGAATTTTTCATGGTACATCATTTTGTCCGCACGTCTCAGCGTATCACCGATATCATAGTCCTCGTCTGAGTTGTACATCTCGCAGCCGCATGCTATATGCAGAGGAAAGCTGTCCGGATGTGCGGCATTATAATCTGCGAGCAGCCTTTTAAAGCTTTTGATACAGTCGCGGCACTTGTCAATAGATATGCCGTGTAATAAAGCGCAGAATTCATCACCACCAATTCTGTAGCAGTTACCGAAGCCTCCGAAGGCTTTTTTTATCAGCCTGGCACTCTCAATAATATATGAGTCACCATGGTCATGTCCGAGGCTGTCGTTACATTGCTTGAGGTTGTTAAGGTCGAACATGACAATTATATGTCCCTCGGGCTTGAAATTGCTGCTGCCGGTATATTCTGCATAAGCAGTTCTGTTAAAAAGCCCGGTGAGCTGGTCATGATAGGCCATTTCCTCGAAGGCTTTTGCCTGACTTCCAATCTCCATAAGTGCCTTGGCTTCTTTAAGTGAGGTCATTCCAAGTGCAATTATATAGATTAGAAGACATGTGATTCCAAGAAATGACGGAAAGGCACCGTTTGTCAGGTAGTAGGCAAGTATGTCGGCTGACAGCCCGCCAAGGCAGGCAAATGAGCATATAAATGAAAGCTTGATTTTAGGGTTCCATCCGTAACAGGTTACTTCTCTGTAATACATAATGAACACCACGGGGATATTAGAGAGCATCACGGCATGTACAAGCCAGAGAGTATCACGTATATCCACAACGGCATTCATCTGCAGTACCATAATTATGACAAGCACCAGAAGGTTAAATATGCATGGGACATTCCACAGAGGATTGTTTTTTTCCGTAAATGAGTTTCTTAAAAAGCTTATGAAGGGAATGCTCATCAACAGCAGACAGGAGTATGCTGTGTATGATATAAATACCGGGTTTTTTATAATTGTGGCCGTATAGTCAAGGTCCATAAACTTCCATATGCCGATAAGGATGGAAAAGAAACCTATCATAATCAGACTCTTATCAATATGTCTGTTTCTTGAGTTTATAAGTGTAAAAATTATGAAGAATAAGCCTGCAAGCACCGCGATGAAGCATGTAAAATATATAATAATGTAACGGACCAGCAGGTGTTCATATATCCTGAATTGTGAACCAAGATAAAAAATAGGATTGGTGTTAACCATGCTTTTATAAAGCGGTGTAAGGACAACTCTGACTGTCTTTCCTGCATCGCCGTCACAGACAGGAATCACACACCAGTTAGCACCGGTGGTTTTTATAAATGAACCATCATCCGGTGAAAGCGAATATATAAGCTCAGAGCCGAGATATACTTCGACCTTTTCATGTTTTACGAAAAAGACAAGATTTGAATTGTTAGCCGGAAGAGCCGGCAACGGAAAAGACAGCTCATCATATAGTTTTAAAGGGGCATTATCGTCAGTCTCTGTCCTGAAGGTATCTGTTGTAATGACGCAGTATGAATCAGTTGGTCTGGCGGCTGATATGTTTATATGGAAACGTGAGCCGATATATGCGAGCATACATATCAGAGCAAGGAGACAGGTACCGTAAGCAGTGTATATTATATATTTTATTTTCTCATTATTTTTTTCTTTCAATGCAGCCTCCTATGGATATATTTAATATCGAATGCTATTGGCAGAGCCGGTGAAAATCATCGGTTAAGCCTTCGTGCTTTAATTTAAATATACAAAATTATTATATCATTGAACGGGCAGAAATAAAATACATTTTTTATACGTGTGCGGTTTTCAGGTTATATATTGGCATTACATGGTATTGGGGACAAAACATGCCAATTTAACGACAAGTGTATAACGTATTATATTTATACATATCAGCTCCATTGTCCGAAGCAAGATGTTCTAAGAACTCTGATAAAGGTTTCTTGCGTCCGCCACCGAAGCAAAGCATACATCCTTGTATGCATTGCTTCTAAAGCAGCATCCGTGCTGCTTTTGGCTAGGTATTAAGCAGAGTTCTAAGAACATCTATGCTTCTCCCAAAAGTCGTGATATGCATAAATATAATACGTTATACACGCTAAGTTTATAGAACATGTTTTTGCCACAAACATCATTACTTTAAAGTATATCTGAAAGTATTTAAAAATATTTTTAAATATTTGTTGACAATTCTATAAATAAATGATATAAAGTATTTAAAGAAAATTTTAAATAGCAATGTTCTATGAAAGGGAGGTGCGTAAGATGGCAGTGTCGGAAATATTTAAAGTGCTGTCCGAGCCTCTGCGCAGACAGGTACTTGAGTTACTGAAGGGAGGAAGAAGGTCGGCGGGTGAGCTTGCAAAGGCACTTGACATGTCACCGGCGGCACTATCGTATCATCTGAGGCTGCTCAAGGAGGCAGGGCTGGTAATGGAGTACAAGGAGAAGAATTTCGTGTATTATTCTCTGGATATGACGGTGTTCGATGAGATGATTATGTGGTTTAAGGGTTTTACCGGTGACAGGAAGGAAGAGGCGGGACAGGCGAAGGCAGGCAAATGTGAAAATTAGTCCTGCGGACATCAGGGAAACGAAAAAGTCTGCACAGTGAATAGAAAAAAGGGGGATCAATATTATGAATAATTGTAAAAAATATTACACATGGCTTATGGCATTGACAGCAGCAGCGTTTATAATCACAGCGGTATGTATTCAGTTCATGGCGGATTCTGTGCCTATGCATTATAATTTTCATGGAGAGATTGACCGCTATGGTTCAAAAAATGAGAACTTTATCTTTCCGTGTTTTATAGCGGTATTTAATATTTTCTGGGTTATTTTTATGAATGTGTTTGGCAGAAGGGCGGACAGGGCACAGGAGGAGAAGGTGCGCGTTGAGGCGGCAGGCAACCTCAAAGTACTTGGATTTACAGCGATAGGGACAACTATAATGTTTATTATAATTCAATTTGTGATGCTGCTTGTGGACATCAATGCCTCTGAGGGACAGGACAGAATGCCCATTGATATAAATGTGATTTCCAATTGCTGCCTTGGATTGATATTCATTGTGATAGGTAATATTATTCCAAAGTGTAAGCGCAACAGCGTGGTGGGAGTCAGAACCTCATGGAGTATGGACAATGACACTACATGGGAGCTGTCAAACAGACTTGGAGGCAGGCTGATAATGATATGCGGTGTTCTTACTATTATAGAGACAATCGTTGTCAAAGGCTTTGCCTCCACGGTCATAATGCTGGTGCTTATCATTGCAATGTCGGCATTGATGATATACTATTCCTATGTTTTTTACAAAAAATATGGCAATAATGCTAAAAAACATCAATAATATTGATTAAATTTGTACATTGCCAATGTATTATGCGCGTGTTAAGATATCTACATAAGTTTAGAAGTATGGAGGTATTCGGCATGAACACAGAGAAATATCAGAGAGCGTATTTTCTGCCGCCACAGATGAGTTATGACTGGGTGAAAAAGGATTATATAGATAAGGCACCTATATGGTGCAGCGTTGACCTAAGAGATGGAAATCAGGCACTTATCGAGCCTATGAGCCTTGAGGAGAAGTTAGATTTCTTCAAGATGCTTGTGGATATCGGCTTCAAGGAGATTGAGGTAGGATTTCCGGCAGCGTCCGACACGGAGTACAACTTTATGCGTGCACTTATCGAGCGCAACATGATTCCGGAGGACGTCACGGTTCAGGTGCTCACACAGGCAAGAGAGCATATTATAAAAAAGACCTTTGATGCGGTAAAGGGCGCACCTCATGCCATCATCCATCTTTACAACTCCACATCCGTTGCCCAGCGTGAGCAGGTATTTAAAAAGAGCAAGGAAGAGGTTAAGAAGCTTGCTGTTGATGGAGCAATGCTTTTAAAGAAGCTTGCCGCGGAGACGGACGGCAGCTTTACATTCGAGTATTCACCTGAGAGCTTCCCGGGAACTGAGGTTGACTATGCACTTGAGGTGTGCAATGCAGTTTTGGATGTATGGAAACCGACAGCGGACAATAAGGCAATCATCAACATACCTACAACAGTGCAGATTGCCATGCCTCATGTATTTGCTTCACAGATAGAGTATTTAAGCCGCAACATGAAATATCGTGATAATGTCGTGCTCAGTGTACACCCACACAATGACCGCGGCTGCGGAATCTCCGATGCGGAGCTTGGTGTACTTGCCGGAGCTGACAGAGTGGAGGGAACGCTCTTCGGAAATGGTGAGCGTACAGGTAATGTCGATATTGTGACGCTTGCGATGAATATGGTTTCAATGGGCGTTGAGCCGGGACTTGATTTTTCACATATCATGGATATAAGAAAGAAATATGAGCAGTACACAGGCATGCGTGTATATGAGCGCTCACCTTATGCAGGTGACCTTGTATTTACCGCATTCTCAGGCTCACATCAGGATGCCATTTCCAAGGGCATGGACTGGTGGGAGAAGGGCAGGTCTGGCGGCAAGTGGACAGTTCCGTATCTTCCGATTGACCCTATGGATGTCGGCAGGGAATATGAGTCGGATGTCATCCGTATCAACAGCCAGTCGGGTAAGGGAGGAGTATCCTACATTCTCAAGCAGAATTTCGGTATTTCCATACCGGATAAGATGAAGGAGGAGGTAGGCTATCTTGTAAAGGGTGTTTCAGACCGCAAGCACAAGGAGCTTACACCATCGGTTGTATATCAGATATTTGAAGATAATTACATAGGACAGACGGATGTGTTCTCTGTTCCGGAGTGCCACTTCAAGCAGGAGGATGGAATCTGGGCGACTGTCACAATACAGCAGGGCAAGGAGAAACGCATTGTCGAGACAGGTGGAAACGGACGTCTTGATGCGGTGAGCAACGCACTTAAGATGTATTTTGGCATAAGCTATGAGCTGGCCGCATACGAGGAGCATGCTATTTCCAAGGGCTCATCCTCAAAGGCTGCTTCCTATGTGGGAGTGCTCTGTAAGGATAAGATGTACTGGGGCGTGGGTCTTGACGAGGATATAATCAAGGCTTCCATATCAGCACTTGTGGCAGCAGTCAACAAGCTTGCCAAGGATACTAATGTGAAAGAGGGCAGGGAGGAGCGCATTGTCGATATCCTCAACTTCATCCAGAACCATTATACGGATGTAACACTTGATGAGCTTGCTGAGAACTTCAATCTCTCGAAGCCATACCTTTCCAAGTATATTAAGGAAAAGTCAGGTATGACATTCCAGAATGCGGTAAAGAAGGCAAGAATGAAGAAGGCGAAGGTTCTTCTGCGCGAGTCCAACCAGAATGTCGAGACAATCGCCGCAAGCGTCGGCTATGAGAACGTGGAGCATTTCAACAGACTTTTCAAGAAGGAATATCTCATGACTCCGCTTCAGTACCGCAATGCCAAGAATCAGGAGGAGTAGGCGATATAAATTTATATATGCATTGTCACTTCCGATGTGATGACCTGCAAAAGCGTAGGAGGCAAAAAGCATATTCGTATATAGGGAATGCTTAATTAAGGATAAGTGTATGTGTTTAACCGCCACTGTGTGCGCAGATTATGCGTGCGCAGTGGCGGTTTGATTTATGCGTAGATTTCAATATGCAGATACACAAATATTAAGAAACTATAAAATGTAACATCAGTTACTGGATAAAAAACACATATCTTGTTACAATATATACGAAACAAAAACAAGGAAATCTTTCACTTATTGTATGAGCAGGAAGCGGAGCGGATTGCGAACTTCAATGGCATTGCGATTGCGGATAATATATCCGTATCGACTATAAATTGTAGGATTTCTATTTGTAGACACAAGGAGGCAAAATCCTCTCCTCGCACGAGCATAGCGTATAAATACGCATTAGGATTTTTGCTTCGCAAAAACAAGGAGGCAAAATCCTCTCCTCGCATGGGCTCGGATTTTTGCTTCGCAAAAACAAGGAGGATTTAAAATATGGCAGCATTACACATTACAAGTGACAATTATGAGAGCGAAGTACTCAACTCCGATAAACCGGTGCTTCTTGACTTCTGGGCTTCATGGTGTGGACCATGCCAGATGCTCCTGCCGGTTATAGAAGAACTCTCAAATGAGGTTACGGATGCTAAGATATGCAAGATTAATGTTGATGAGGAGTCTTCACTGGCTGAGAAGTATGGCGTTATGTCAATCCCTACTCTGGTAGTGGTTAAGGATGGCAGAACAGTCAGCACAAGCGTTGGCGTACAGCCAAAGGACAAGATTCTTGAGATGCTTAAATAGCTTTCGATAGATTCTATTATCGAAAAAAGTGACAGCGATAAAAATGCGTAAATCCGTATTTCGGATTTACGCATTTTTTGTCTGGCAGCAGGTTTTATAATATATGAAAGTTCAAAAAGCTAAGTAAAAATACTTTTTATGCCATCCTCGTTTTATACCTCAAAGAGAAGGTCTCCATAAGTAGGTATTGGCCAGAAGTCCTTGTCAACAAGCATTTCAAGCTTATCGGCAGGAGCACGAAGAGCAGCCATATCGGACATAATTGTGTCATGATAGTAAACGGCTGTGCACTTAGCACATTCCTTCTCACCGTTAGCCTGATCAGCCTTGAGCTTTTCAAGAGCGGCATTCATAGCCTTGAGCTCAACTGTAACTGCCTCAAGTCTTTCCTTCTGAACACTTGCGTCACAGCCTACAGACTCAACGGAAGCGATAGAGTTAGCAAGCTCAGTCGTGTAGCTGATGACAGCAGGAAGAATCTGCTTGGATGCCATGCTTATCATCGTGAGAGCCTCTATGTTGATGTACTTGGTGTATGTCTCGTATGTAATCTCCTCGCGGGATTCAAGCTCAGCCTTTGTGAAGATGCCGAATTTCTCAAATAATGCTACAGCCTTATCTGTTGTGAGAGCACTTGCGGCGTCTACCATGGACTTGATATTAGGAAGTCCTCTTCTCTCAGCCTCAGCTACCCACTCATCTGAGTAACCGTTACCGTTGAAGACAATTCTCTTATGCTCAGTCATGTACTTCTTGATTAACTCATGAACATCCTTGTCGAAATCGTCGGACTTCTCAAGAATATCCGCAGCCTCACAGAATGCCTCCGCAACAATTGCGTTGAGAACTGTGTTAGGGCTTGCGATTGAATCGGCGGAGCCAACCATACGGAACTCGAACTTGTTACCTGTAAAAGCAAAAGGTGAGGTTCTGTTTCTGTCGGTAGCATCCTTTGCAAAATCAGGAAGTGTTGAAACACCTGTGAGAAGCTTGCCGCCCT
>OJNY01000563.1_pt1 | contig 27847 bp, 22 predicted proteins | sample 1597931 | NCBI WGS metagenome assembly OJNY01 (sample SAMN01915209, study PRJEB22387) | human gut metagenome | isolation source: stool | host: Homo sapiens | place: USA
TTAAATGATTGGATTTTATGGATTACAATGAAGTTATCAATAGCGAACCCGTAGTACTTGTTGAGTTTTATGCATCGTGGTGCCCTCACTGCCAGCGCATGATGCCGGTAGTTGAGCAGGTGAAGGAGCTGCTTCAGGGACGCGTCAAGGTGTATCAGTTTGACATTGACGAAAATAAATCGAAAGCAGGCGAAGCCGAAGTTGAATCGGTGCCTACATTCATCATCTATCGCAACGGCAAGGAGATGTGGCGTAACAGCGGAGAGATGGAGGGTGAAGTTCTGCTGAGCAAGATTGAATCGGTTCTCTGATAGCAACGGCCATGTCACACAAGTCGGGCACTACATTATTCTCCGATTTCCTTGAAGAGTTGGGCGTAAGGCACACTGTTGAATACTCTGACCGACAATTCAACAGCATGCCCTTCAAGTCGTTGTTCGGCTTGTCGAAGCTGTTGCAGCAGTATGGTGTTGACAGCGAGGGCGTTCAGCTTGGCGACAAGAGGGAGATCATGAAGTTGTCGGCTCCGTTTCTGGCCCGCACCAAGGGCGGATTTGTAATTGTGACCCGGGTCACGCCCGTTGCCGTGAGTTACGTGACGCAAGGCGTGAGCGAATCCATGTCGTTGGGCGAATTCATGAAGGTGTGGTCGGGCATGGTGTTTCTTGCGTTTCCCGGCGACAAGGCCATTGAGCCCGATTATGCAGCTCATCACCGTGACGAGCTGCTGACAAAGGCCAAAGGATGGTTGATGTGGGGCGGTGTCATAGCACTGTTCTTATATCTCGTGATAAGCAACGGCATATATCGTCACATCTCTACCGTGCTATTGACTATCCTTGACATCGGGGGACTGTATCTGACCTATCTGTTGCTTCAGAAGTCGCTTAAAATCAAGAATCCCACAGCCGACCGAGTGTGCGGTGTCCTTCAGGAGGGAGGATGTGACAGTGTCCTTGAAATGAAGGCTTCCAAGTTCTTCGGCATCTTCAGTTGGAGCGAAGTCGGGTTTGCCTATTTCTCGGTAAGCCTGCTTGCTCTGCTCATGTATCCTCAGTGGATACGCTATCTTGCGTTATGTAATGTGTGCTGCCTCCCGTTTACATTCTGGAGTATATGGTATCAGCGATTCCGCGCCCACAAGTGGTGTACGCTGTGTGTCAGTGTGCAGGCTACGTTGTGGCTGCTGTTTTTCTGCTATCTTTCGGGCGGATGGCTCAAGGGCGTTTTCCCGTTGAGAATCGAATTCTTTGTGCTTGGCGTCACCTACCTTACGGTGCTGTTGCTGCTGAACAAGATTATGCCCCAATTTGACAATACGGTTGTAAACTATGAAAGCAATGAAACGAATAGTCAAGCCTGAGCTTACCGATGCCAAGGTGCTGTCGCCGCTTGAATTGAATAAGTATCGATTCTCCGACAAGCACACCGTGCTTACTCCCGATCAGCTTGAAAAACTTGCAGCGTCGGATGCTGATGTTGAGGAGAGTAAGCCGCAATAAATGCGTTACATTGCAAAAAAAATTATTACTTTTGTCACTGCATAACATTATTTATTGGAAATGATATATTTTGACAGTGACTACATGACGGGGGCACATCCCCTGGTTATTAAGCGTCTTAATGAAACCAACAGCCTGCACACCGTGGGCTACGGGCGTGACGAGTTTACAGCCGAGGCAAGGCGCATGATTCTTGATGCTTGCGGAATTGATGACGGCGAAGTCTATTTCCTGGAGGGCGGCACTCAGACCAATGCCGTGGTAATTGATCGCCTGCTTGACCATAACGACGGCGTGATTGCAACCGATACCGCTCACATAAACGTGCATGAGGCGGGTGCGATCGAGGCTACGGGTCACAAGGTGTTGGCGTTACCTAATCATGATGGTAAATTGAGAGCCTGTGACATCCGCGATTACATTGCCGACTTCTATCGTGACGACACGCATCACTACATGGTGCGTCCCGCCATGGTCTATATATCCTATCCCACCGAGCTTGGCACCATATACTCGCGTGACGAGCTTGAGGCCATTTCAAGTGTGTGCCGCGAAGCCGATGTGCCGTTATATATCGATGGTGCGCGTCTTGCCTATGGACTTGCCGCCGAGGGGGCCGACCTATCACTGAAGGACATTGCATCGTTGTGTGATGTGTTCTATATAGGAGGCACCAAGTGCGGTGCGCTTTTCGGCGAGGCTGTGGTGACGCGCCGTCCCGAACTGTTGCCTCGATTCGTGTCGCTTATAAAGCTTCGTGGAGCCACGCTTGCCAAGGGGCGTTTGCTCGGTGTGCAATTCTCGACGCTGTTTACCGATGATCTGTATTGCTCAATCGGGCGTCATGCAGTGGCACTTGCCATGAAGTTGAAATCGGGATTTGTCAAGAAAGGCTATCGATTGTACATGGATTCACCCACCAATCAGCAATTTTTCGTCATGCCCAATGATAAGATTGACGAGTTGAGGGAAGTTGCGTCATTTGAATTGTGGGGTCCCAAGGGCGATGTGGAAACACCGGTGCGATTTGTTACCGACTGGGCCACTACCGAGCGTGACATCGATGAGCTGATTGCTGCGCTTTAACTTAGCAATAACATAATACCGGCCGACGGATTAGTGACATTCACTCCGTCGGCCGGTATATTTTTTTACTCAACAGTGAGTTGCGTTACTATTCCACGCCAAGGTCTTTGAATGTGCGTGGTGCGGGAACGGGAGGCAGGGGCTTGCGGCTCTTAAGCTCTTCAAGTATCACTTCGATTGCCTTGTCGAGTTGCTGGTCGATACCCATCTGCTCCTTTATGGGGTCGTTGTCGATGAGGATGTCGGGGTCGACACCGTGATTCTCTACAATCCACTGGCCGGTCTTGGCATCGTAATTGGTGAAGAAGGGAACTCTTACATCGGTGCCGTCCATGTAGGGGAGCGAACCGCTGATGCCGATTATGCCTCCCCATGTGCGGGTACCTACCACCTTGCCAAGACCTGTGGCCTTGAAGCTCCACGGGAAGAGGTCGCCGTCAGATGCCGAATACTTGTTGATAAGCAGAACCTTCGGACCCACAAGTGTTGCATCGGGTATTGTTCCCACTTTGGATGATGTGCGGCTCATGGTCATGCGGTAGGGTTCGCGCAGAAGTCGTTCGATGAGCATAGGCGACACGTTGCCGCCACCGTTGGCGCGGTCGTCGATAATGAGTGCCTCTTTGTCGAGCTGAGGATAGAAGTAACGCGCAAACTCGTTAAGACCTTCGGGTCCCATGTCGGGAACATAGATGTAACCTACGCGTCCGTTGGTGGCTTTCTCTACTTTCTTGATGTTGTTTTGTACCCAGTTGTAGTGGTAGAGCGGCTCTTCGTCGGCTATCGGCTCCACTACGATTTTGTGGGCGCCCTTCTCCGATGGTGTGGAGTTTACGGTGAGCTCGGTAAGCACGTTGGCTTTGCCTGTGAGCAGGGTGTATATGTTGTCGGTTTCGGTGGTGGGCACGCCGTCGATAGCTACGATGTAGTCGCCTTCGGCCACCTCTATTCCGGGTTCGGCAAGCGGTGAGCGTAACGAGCGGCTGTAGACGGCTCCGGGTATTATCTTGTCGATGCGGTAGTAGCCGCTCTTGTCACGGCTGAGCTCGGCACCGAGAAGTCCCATGGGAATGCGCTTGATGGTTTTTATCTGGCCAGGGTTTACGTATGCGTGACCGCATGCGAGTTCGGCAATCATCTCGCCTATGATGTAGTTGAGGTCGTAGCGGGTCTTGGCGTAAGGCAGCAGCGCCGCATATTTCTTCTTTATTGCGTTCCAGTCGACTCCGTGCATGTTCTCAAGATAGAAGCCGTCGCGGAATGCACGCCATGTTTCATCGAATATCTGAGGCCACTCCTGGGCATAGTCTACCGGAGCTATCATGTTGCTCAAGTCGACGCTCTTGCCGAGCTTGACATTTGACATCGGAAGATCGGTGATGTAGAGGTTGCCGCGTGAGTAGAATGTCGCCTTTTTGCCGTCGGGTGACACTGACATCGAAGCGCCGTCGGCAATATTGGTGTTTTCGCCTTTCTCGAGGTCAAACATGTTCACGCTTCCACCGTTGCGGTACCACACTTTCTTTCCGTTGGAGTATATGGGGCTGTAGTTGCCCGATGCGAGAGGAAGCTTTACAAGTCGTGACGGTAGTCCGTCGGTGTCGATGTTCACTGTCGATGAAGCCTTGGCAGGTTCGTCGGCTTTTGCTTCGGGTGCTTTGACCGGATCCTTGTCATCCGACGGAAGCAACGGTGACGGGGTTGACTTGTCAAGCAATGCGATGTACACACCTCCCATGCGGTTGTAGACATGGTTCCACTCAGTCTGTCCGTAGGTGGGATTGAAGTCACGTTCCGATGTGAATATGATGTAACGGCCGTCGGAACTGAAAATGGGCGACGATGAGTCATACCACTTTTCAGTGACGGGATATTCCTTGCCTGAAGTGAGGTCGTAGACATAGACGACGCTCATGTTGTTGGCTCCCGATTTGGTGTAGGTTATCCATCGGCTGTCGGGTGAGTAATTTACCTGATAGAATTCGCCTTCGGGATTCTGCATGATTGTGCGCTTGCTGCCCGAAGCGGCGTCGACCTCTACGATGCGGTTCTTGCGGTCGGTGTAAAGAATCTTCTTGCTGTCGGGGCTCCAGTTGATTGAGCGGATGTAGGTGTCGTTGTCCTTGGTGAGCTGACGCGGCTTGCCGCCTTCGACATCCTGCAGCCACACTTCGGTTTCACCCGTGCGGTCGCTTATGTAGGCGATGTGCTTTCCGTCGGGACTCCATGATGCGTCACGCTCGTTGGCTCCCGGAGTGCGCGTTATGTTGCGTGTCACGCCCTTTGATGCTGGCACATCGAAAACTTCGCCACGAGCCGTTACAGCCAGGCGGTGAGCGTCGGGCGATACCGAATATCCGCTTATGAAATCCTCAACGGGCATCATCTCCTTTCGGGCGATGGTGTTGTCGGAGGCAAGCGTTATGTTGATTTTTTGCGGTTGTGCGGTTGTGCGCGGGTCATACTTGTAGATGTAACCTCCGTTCTCATATACGATTATGTTGCCGTTGCTGCTCGGGAACTTGATGTCATATTCGGTGTAGTCGGTCACCTTGCGGGTTTGTCCCGACTTTGTGTTGTAGGCAAACAGATTCATCGTGCGGTCACGGTCGGAGATGAAGTATATCTCATCGCCGATCCACATCGGTATTATGTCCTGTGCCACATTGTCGGTGATGTTTTTTACGGTCTTGGCTGCCGGGTCGTAGATCCAGATATCGTCGGCCATTCCTCCTCGGTAATATTTCCAGTTGCGGAACTCTCTCATCACGCGGTTGTAGGCAAGCTTCTTTCCGTCGGGTGAATAGGAGCAGAATCCGCCTTCAGGCAGGGGTATGGCGGTCGGCATTCCTCCGTCGGGCGACACTGTCCACAGTTTGCCCTCAAAGCCGCTGCCGATGCGATTGCGGTACACGATGCCCTTGCCGTCGGGCTGCCATGTCATGACGATGTTGTTGGGCCCCATGCGGTCGCCGAGGTCATCACGTGAGTTTGTCGAGGTGTAGGTGAGTCTTTCGGGTTCGCCTCCGTTGGCGGGAATCAGATAGACTTCGGTGTTTCCGTCATATTGGCCGGTAAAGGCTATTGATTTTCCGTCGGGCGAGAAACGGGGGAATATCTCATATCCCTCATGTGATGTGAGTCGACGGGCTTCGCCTCCGTTCAATGGCACGGAGTATAGGTCGCCGGCGTAACTGAACACGACATCGTTGCCGTTGGTTGCCGGGAAGCGCAATAAGCGAGCTTCATCGGCTGCGTTCAGCGAAATTGATGCTGAAAACGCGATTGCAAGTAAGAGTGATTTCATTGCAGTTGGTCTTTTGGGTAAAAGTTTCCGGGTATTGGTGTTAAAATATTTTCAAATATACTAATAATATTTTTAAGAATGGTTTTGCAGGGCTATTTATGGATGTATATAGGGACATATATCGAAAAAATTGGCTAAGTTTGCACACTTAAATTGAAAAGAAGGAATGAATAGGTATGATATTTGTTGTGTAGGACACATAACGCTTGATAAGATTGTAACGCCAAGACATACAGTGCACATGCCCGGAGGAACATCGTTTTATTTCGCTCACGGTATAAGCGCTCTTGACCCGTCGAAGTTTGTACTGGTGACATCACTTGCTGAAAGTGAAATGGGTGCTGTTGACGACATTCGCAAAAAGGGAGTTGAGGTAAAGGTTCTTCCGAGTCGCAATTCGGTATATTTTGAAAATATCTATGGAGAAAATCAGAATAATCGCACGCAACGTGTTCTGGCCAAGGCCGACCCCTTCACAGTGGAGGGACTGAAGGATGTAGATGCACGCATCTATCATCTCGGCAGTCTGCTTGCCGATGATTTTCCGCTTGAACTGGTTAAGTATTTGTCGACAAAGGGTGTGTTGTCGGTCGATGCTCAAGGTTATCTGCGCGAGGTGCGTGGCGACAAGGTGTTTCCTGTTGACTGGGTTGATAAGCGCGAGGCTCTTAAATACATAACGGTGCTTAAGGTCAATGAGCATGAATCGGAGGTGCTGACCGGTGAGAAAAATCCGTATGCCGCCGCTCGAATACTTGCCGATTGGGGTGTCAAGGAGGTGTTGCTTACGCTCGGCAGCAACGGCTCGCTGATATATGCAGGCGGCAATTTTTATGAAATTCCGGCTTTTGAACCCGAAGAGGTGGTCGATGCAACCGGATGCGGCGATACATATATGACCGGATACTTGTATATGCGCAACAAGGGTGCGTCATATATGGAAGCGGGAACCTTTGCTGCAGCAATGTGTACAATCAAGCTTGGCGCCTCGGGCCCGTTCAGCGGCACCGAGCGTGATGTGCTCGATATTGTTAATGTCGCTTCCTTGGCATGACGGTCAAGGAGTACAAGAGGACGAATATATAGCCTGCGCAGGGTACAAGGAATGCTGTAGACATTGATGTGGCATCGGCCATTAAGCCCATGAGAAGCGTGCCTACGGCTCCGCCAAGTGGCGACATCATGAGAAATGACGATGCAATCTTGGTCGACGATCCCGCAAGACCGCGTATGGATATTGCAAATATGGTGGGGAACATTATCGCTTCGAAGGCATAGCAGGCAAATAGGCTGATGCGTGACATCAATCCTATGTCGAGTGTCACGATCAGAGATGCGATAACAGTCATTATTGCGCAAAAGCATAGTACTTTTTCAGCTGCTATGCGGCTCATTATCCAGCTTCCTGTTACTCGGGCTGCCATAAACAGGCCAAGACCGCCGAATGACAGCACCACGGCTGCCGTTTTGGAGGTCATCCAACCGCCGTCGGTGACATAGTTGATGAAGAAGCTGTTGATGGATATTTCAGAAATCTCATAAAAGAATAGTGCCGAAACACCGAAAACAAACCGCTTGTTGTGTAGCAACTTGGATATGACAGTGCCGGTTGATTGTGCATCATAATCGCCTGCTGAGGATCCATCGGTTATTTCAGGCAACTTTACACGACTGAAAATCAATGCTACTATCAGTACTACAACGCCCATAACCGAGTAGGGAAGCGCTACATTGATGCCCTCGTCGCCGGTAAACAGTATTTGTCCCATTATCAACGGTGCGAGAATACAACCGAGGCCGTTGAACGACTGCGCGAGATTCAGGCGGCTTGCCGCTGTGGATCGGTCGCCCAGTTCGGTCACGTAAGGATTTGCGGCTGTTTCGAGCACGACGAGTCCGCATCCGATTATAAATAGCGACACGAGAAAGAAGTTAAAAGAAACAGTCAATTCGCTTGGAATGAACAATAGCGAGCCGAAGGCAAAAAACATTAGCCCTAACACAACACCACGTCTATATCCGAATCGGTTAATGAATAATCCGGCAGGAAGAGCCATTATAAAGTATCCAAGGTAGGTAGTGGCCTGAATCATAGCCGAGCGTGTTATGGTTATGTCCATCGTTGTCTGGAAATGCTTGTTGAGGACATCGAGTATGGCTCGTGCAAATCCCCACATGAAGAATAGCGATGTCACAAGTATGAACGGTATGACATATTGTCGGGCAACCAATGATTTTGTAGAATTTCTCATTTATACGATTAGTTTCAGAAGTTTGATAGCTCCAAATGATGCTGCAAAAGTAGCTATTTTATATAAAAAAGAGTATCTTTACAGTCTGATTTGTGATAGTTGAATTTCTTAATTGGAATAATTATGGACTCTCGTAAAGCGAAAGGCTATATACTTGGATTTGTTGCAGCAGCTACCTATGGTTTGAATCCGTTGTTTGCATTACCGTTGATGGCCGACGGTATGGATGCGTCATCCATACTTCTGTTCCGTTATTTACTTGCCATTCCTATTGTAGCTTTGATGATGGCAGTTCGCGGTCGTTCGTTTGCCGTGACATTCCGTCAGTTGGGCCTGCTTGTGGTGTTTGGCCTTTTGCTTGGCGTTTCATCGATTTCGTTGTTTGAGAGTTACCGTTACATGGATGCCGGCATTGCGTCGACATTGCTGTTTGTCTATCCGTTGATGGTGGCTGTGATAATGTCGGCCTTTTTTCATGAACGCATGTCACGCCTCACCATTATTTGTCTTACTGCGGCATTGGCAGGTATAGGGCTGTTGTATAAGGGCGAAGGAGGAGGCACGTTAAGCCCGGTCGGTACGGTTATCGTTATGTTGTCGGCTCTTACGTATGCCGTCTACATAGTCGGTATAAACAAGACGCAGCTTGCCAAAGTTCCCACTCTAACCGTGACATTCTATGTGCTTATATTCGGCATGATAGTATTTGCCGTTAATTTGCTTATGAAAGGACATGTCAATGTGCCTTCGGATATTAGCCAATGGCTTGGTGTGGGAGCGTTGGCGTTGCTGCCTACCGCTGTGTCGTTCCTGTGTACGACTATGGCTATAATATATGTAGGTTCAACTCCTACAGCCATACTTGGCGCAATGGAACCGTTGACGGCGGTTATCATAGGCATAACTGTGTTTGGCGAGCGCCTTACCGTGCGTGACGTGCTGGGGCTTTCTTTGATTGTGATAGCCGTGACGCTGGTTGTGGTAGGTGGCAGCGTAAGCAAGAATCTGACCAATATAAAGCGGTTGTTTCCCCGTGGGAGAAGAAGAAACAATCGGTCGCAATAGTCATGGGTGACAGTTGCGACCGATAGGCTAATCATGGATTAGAAATTATAATCAGTTGACTTTCTTGAGCAATCGCACGCAATTGCCGTAGTTGCGCGGCCGGGTTGTGACTATTACTTTAGTGCTTACTAAATCAGAGCAGGATATGCAAAGAGAATATCCGTCAGCTGTCTTTTGTTTCCCATCACTGCTGACTCTGAATACTCCGGAAGAGTTCCAATAATAGGTAGTTATATTTACATCTGTTTCATGTATTGATGCATCTTTTCCATAACCTACAATTGGAAGAAATACCGAGTTTATTGCAGTCAATTGGTCGTTGGAGTCAAGGACTATTTTGGTGTAGTCGAGAGCGTCTGTCTGACCGAGTTTTATCGAAGAGATGTCATTCTGACTTATTCCGACTGTTGACAATATCTCCTTTGCCTTGGTTGCGTCACTGTTGTCGCAGGGCAATATCAGCAGCCCTTTTATGCCGTTGACCGTGCTGGGATGAATGAAGAAGGTGCTTAGTATCGTATTCCACTCATCTTTTGTAGGAGTCACATAGGTGCCGTCATCGACTTGTTGACCGTAGGCGGTTCCCCAATCATATTCTGTCGCTTTGATTTCGTTTATGTTCTGATTTTCGGTTTCCTGTATTGACGGATAGAGCGTTTTGTCAGCGTCCCAGTATTGGGGTTGGCGGGCTTTGCCGATTCCTGTTGCGCCCCATCCAAACAGGTCGATTATCTCGGGAGTGTCTTCGTTCCAGCCCCTTTTTGTGACATATTCGGTCTGACTCCCAAATACACCCCATTGACGGGTTTTGGTGTTGAAGAACAGGTTGCCTCCTGTGAATCGGTATTTATTGTCGCCGAGGGTTATCTCGGGGCCTATAAGCGTCGCTTCGGTGGATGATGTGTTATCATTTTCCTTAACGGCATTCATCGTCACCTCGACTCCCTCGCCTTGTGCCTTGCGGAAAAAGCGGTTGGCGTTGTAGGTGCGTGACGGCAGGGTGCCCGAGTAGCTGTTGCCGTCGACGGTCACCGTGAATGTCAGTGCCATGTCACGCTCGGGAATTATTGTGAGGTATATGTCGCCGTCGCTATTCTCGACGGTTATGTCACCTGATGTTTTATTGGCAATCGAGCCGTCGAGATTGAACGTGCATCGGTTGTAAAGGTTGGTCCCTGAAACTGTGACGCGGTTGCCCGACAGCGTTGTGCCATCGGTGAAGTTCAGCTTATAGTGAGCAAACCCCGTGCTGCGCGTGACGGTGAAGCTGATTGTGGCCTCGCTGCCTGTCACGTTGGCTGAAGTTGAGGCAAACATCATGTCGGTGTTACGTAACGAGGTCAGCTTGCCCTCCTGCGATGAGATGTCGAGCGACAGCAACGATGACGCATCGGCAACAGAAGCGGGCAGTGCGTCACTTGTGCCGAAGTGGTAGATGTTTATGTCGTTTCGGCCTTCATTAAGCCCGGTGAGAGTTCCTGAGAAAGTGCCCGATTGGGCGTTGTCGATGTCAAGGATGCCTAATGCCGTTCCTGACGCGTCGGTGACCAGTAGGCGGTCGTCGCTGCTCCATGCAAAGGCGATTGACCCGTTTTTCTCCGACAGGGCGGAGCGTGAATCATCGCCGTGATCCACCGATGCCTTGGCCGTCACCTTCACGATTTTGCCTGACGGCGGGGTGTCGAGTGCATCGTTGTTGCACGATGTTAACGCCGATAACATTGCGGCGGCAGCAAGAAAGTTTTTTATCAAGCAGTGATTCATGACTGATGGATTTATGAGTTATCGTGTTTCGTGCTTATGATTCGGGCCCTTCGCCTGCGGCATCGGTGCCTGAGCCGCTAATGCTCCCTTGTGGTTCGGAGGTCTGCGGGCCGTTGATGTCGGTCGTTATCTCTTCGCCGGCAATGAAGTCCTCGGTGGATATGTCGTAGGCTATGCTTGACAATATGGATATGGGGTTGGAGGGGTCGGGCGTGTAGCCGCCGTTGCTTCCCTTGGAGAACCTGAAGGTGTAAACGTAACGCACTCCCGGCCTCCAGTCGATGGCTACGGGTACGGCGATGTAGTCATTATAGGCCAAGGCGTTGCCGCTGTCGGTCATTTTCACTTTCACGAGGAAATAGGAGCCGATGTAGTTCTCCGATTTGTTTTCGGGATTCCATGCCGTCACTTTCTGAGGAATCAGCAGCAATGAACCGTCACCACCTCCCGATGCATTCACCCCCGTGAGTTCGGTCTTCTCTGATGTCACGCTTTTGGCGTTGAACGTTACCGAGTAAACGGCGGTAGCCGATGATTCAATTCCCGACCATGTGCCCGTGACATCAGTGCCGTCGGTGTCCTGTGAGGGAAAGGAGAATGTGGCTTGCTGATGTATATTGCCTATCTTAACCTCCGAAATTTCGATGGCGTATTCGGAGTTGTTGACGGCACTGAATGTCACTTGGGCAAGTGCGTGACGGAAGTTTAGTCTTACGGTTGTGCGCGATAGATTGGTCTTTACGGCATACATCAGGTCGAGTTGATGTGACGCTTCGGCCGCGGGCTTGAAATCCTTGAAGCGGGGAGTGCCTTCGCTGTATTCATAGAATCCGCTGCCGTTGACATGGGCATGGAAGTCAAGCGGATAGGCCGGCCAGTAGCGGGTTGCCGCCGATTCCCATGTGACGGGGCTGTTGCCCGTCTTGTTCACCACATCACCGTTGATGTAGAGCTCCGATGTGCCGTTCTTGACGGCATAGACAGTGAATGATGACGGTGGGTTACTGCTGCTGTAGGATGCCTGTGAACGGGCGGTGTTGGAAGTCGTTGCCTCAAAGGTGATGAGATTGGTGCCGTCGTGCATGTCGTCCTGTGTACAGGCGGTCATGACTACGGCAAGCATTGCAATCGTGATGAATGGACTGTGTTTCATTACATTTTCAATTAGAGGAGTCATTTATATGGTATTATTTATATGTCGATGTCGGTGTCTACTATCGGCCAGTCGTCAATGTCGGGGGTGTAGCCGGTGCCTTCGGGGTCGTCGGATTGTGGAATCTCAAGCCCGCTGACGGTCAATGTGACGCTGCCTGATTCGCCCGATTGATGCAGCTTTTCGGTCATGTCAAATCGGGTGTCGGAGCCGCCCAGGCAATGCAGCTTTCCGTCGTCGGTCCACACGTAGAGCATCATGTGATGTGACGCATTGCAGTCATTGTCATGCCTGAATGTTACAAACTCGCCGGTGATGCGTGACATGCCGTCGCTGACGGCTTCGCCTACAAGTGTCGCACACTCCGAACCGGGATTCCCGTCACATAGGAGCAATGACGAAGTCATGCCTGAAATGGACGCAAACACCGATGTCACGCGGCCTATGTTGGTCACATCGGTTATTTCGTAACGGTAGGTGCCGGTCAATCGGCGCGGCTGCAATGCGAGCGTTACATCGTTGCTTTCGAGTGACACGTTGCTTATCGAAGTGCCCGTCATGGGGTCGGGACAGATTAGTAGCTGTTCATCCTCGGTTCCGGGTGCCACGGGGAGGTTATTGCCGTCGGGCGATTGGATGACGGTGCTTGGGCGTGTGTAGGCTTCATGGGTGTCATAACGGTCGGTGTTACGGAAGTCGACCCCGTGAGTGTCGTTGTTGTAGCATATTATGTTGTATCGGCCCGGCTTGATGTCGATTTTGCCGCCCGTTACACCTTTGAAGTCAAAGCGTCGCGCTTCAAGGCCTTCATCAATGGGGTAGAGAAACAGGCTCATCCCTGCCGGAGGCGGATCGCCGACATAACTCATGTCGAATGTCACGTTGACGGAAACCGTGTAATCCATCACATCATCGCCCGCAGCGTCACTCTTGCTGCATCCGATAGCCGACAGGATGGCGAGCAATGCGGCAATAATGGTCGCGCGACACGTAACGGCGCTTGGCATTGCCGTTACATGTGATGGTTTGAGTCCTTGACTTGCCATTGAAATGTTAATGAGCAATAGGGAAGATGAAAAACAATAGGCGGTAACCTTTAGCCGATGCGGCTACCGTGCTGGCTTAAGGATATTTTTCCATGGCGGTAAAACGACGGAAACAGAGGGAGGATATTGCCTTGCCTCCGCCGGGGCGGAGAGGTAATATAGTCGCTGCTACATGGCTAAAATAGTCGGTTGATCAAGGGCGGCTGATTACTTATTGCTACACTAATTTTCGAGAGAGCTACTTGATAATACTTTTATTTCAGCTATATAACTTATTCAGTGTGAGCCGGTCGATGTAATGGCGCAAATAATTAAGGTTTACAAGCGGAGCAGGTGCAAGACTGCATTTATCTACATAACTCACACTGCCAAAGATAGGATAAGTTTTGAAAATGAACAAATGTTTTGCGATAAATTTATACAAATATTTTCAAATTACCGCAAAATAGAGTAAATGTATGTCGCTGCCGAAGGTTATTTGCCTCCTACAAGCTTGTAGAATGAGCCGGGAACGGGGGTGGTGAAGTTCATGTCACGACGCGTTGAGGGATGTGCAAACCTCAGCGTCTGGGCATGAAGTGCAAGTCGATGTATCATCGATGCCTTTGCTCCGTATTTCCTGTCGCCCGATATGGGATGACCGAGTTCCTTCATGTGGACTCTTATCTGATTCTTGCGGCCTGTATCAAGCTCGACTTCGAGCATTGTGTGACCGAGTCCGCGCTTCAGCACCTTGTAACGTGTCACGGCAAGTTCTCCCTCTTCGGGATTCTGGGTTGAGTAGACCTCATACTGTGATGTTTCGGCAAGATAGCTGCGTATCTCGCCCTCGTCCTTCTCGACTTCGCCTTCGACCACGGCGATGTACTTGCGGCTCAGCACCATGTTGTTCCAGTTGTGCTGCATGGCGTCCTTGGCCTCTTCGGTTTTGGCGAGCATCATCAGTCCCGAAGTGTCACGGTCAAGACGATGGACGATAAACAACTTGTTGCGCGGATTGGCCCACTTAACGTAGTCACGCATTATAGAGTAGGCGGTGCCATCCTTTACACGGTCGGTTCCCATCGAAAGCAGTCCATAGCCCTTTTCGATGACGATAATGTCGTCATCCTCATACACGAGCTTTACGCGACGATTGGAGAAGACGCGAAATTCACGCGAGAGGTTCACCTCGACCTTGTCGCCTTCATGCAGCTCACGGTTGAATTGCGTTACCGGCATTCCGTTTACCGCAACCTGATTGTGCTTCAGCAGCTCCTTGACTGTGGTGCGCTTGCGTTGAGGCATCGAGTCAAAGAGAAATTGAAGTAACTGCGAGTCACCTTTTACGGGATATGTTTCGATTACATCGGGACGAAACGGCGCGTTATGCGCTCCCGGCTTGCTTGTATAGCGATTCTGTCGAGGCATGGCTTGATGGTTGTAATAGTTTATTTCTTGCGTGCCGATGTGCGGCGTGCCGGTTTCTTGGGCTTGGCTTCGTCATGTTCGATAATCTCACGACATTGCTCAAGGGTGAGATTTTCGGGATCCTTAACGGTGCGAGGTATCTTGTAGTTGGACTTCTTGTAGGAGATGTAGACACCATATCGGCCGTTGAGAATCATCAGGTCGGGCTCCTCGTCAAAAGTCTTGACTACCTTCTTGCTCTCGGCGTCGCGCTTGGCCGTGATGAGCTCTTCGGCCTCAGTCAATGTAATGGCAGCCGGAGCGATGTCCTTGGGGATGGATACGAATTTGCCGTTATGCTTTATATAGGGACCGAAGCGGCCTATGGCTACAGTTACTTCGGAGCCTTCAAATTCACCAAGCGTGCGGGGAAACTCAAACAGCTTCAAGGCTTCGTCAAGAGTTATGGTGCCAACCGACTGGCCTTTAAGCAGCGATGCAAACTGAGGTTTCTCGTCGCTATCGCCGTCACCTATCTGCACAAGCGGGCCGTAACGGCCTATCTTCACGCTTACGGGCTTGCCTGTGGCGGGATCGTTTCCGAGAACGCGCTCGCCCACTTTGTGTTCAAGCCTAATGTTTAACGCATGGTCGACATCGGGATGGAACAGGGCGTAGAATGTGCCTATCTCCTTGTCCCATTCAAGCTTGCCTTCGGCTATGTCGTCAAACTTTTCCTCCATCTTGGCGGTAAAGTCGTAATCAAGAATCGAGGGGAAGTATTGGGTAAGGAAGTCGTTGACCACGATGCCTATGTCGGTGGGGATGAGCTTGCCCTTTTCCGAACCGGTGATTTCGGTCTTTACGGTTTCTTTTATCTTGCCGTTCTTGAGCTGCAGCACCTTGTAGTTGCGCGGTTCGCCCTCTTTTTCGCCCTTTTCCACATATTCACGAGCCTGGATGGTGGATATTGTGGGGGCGTAGGTCGAGGGTCGGCCAATTCCGAGCTCCTCCATCTTCTTTACAAGCGAAGCCTCGGTGTAACGTGGCGGCTGCTGGGTGAATCGCTCGGTGGCGGTGATTGAGGCGAGCGACAGCGACTGTCCTTCGCTCATTGCGGGAAGCAGCGATGAGTCCTGCTCGTCGGCATCGTCGTCGTTGCTCTCGATGTAGACATTCAGGAATCCGTCAAACTTGATTACCTCTCCGGTGGCGGTGAAGTGCTCGCTTCGTGTCGAGGGATGTATGTCGACAGTGGTCTTCTCGATTTCGGCATCGGCCATCTGTGACGCTATAGTGCGCTTCCATATCAGGCTGTAGAGCTTCTTCTCCTGTGCCGTGCCGTCGATAGTGTGCTTGTCGATGGATGTAGGACGGATTGCCTCGTGAGCTTCCTGGGCACCCTTGGAGTGGGTGTGATATTTTCGTATTTTCAGATATTCCTTGCCAAGCTTGTCGGTGATTTCGCCGGCGATTGCATTTACGGCGAGTTCCGACAGGTTGAGCGAGTCGGTACGCATGTAGGTTATGTGTCCCTCTTCATAGAGGCGTTGAGCCACCATCATGGTTTGCGACACTGTGAATCCGAGCTTGCGTGACGCCTCCTGCTGCAGTGTCGAGGTGGTGAAGGGGGGAGCCGGTGACTTGTGTACGGGTTTTACCGTCACATTGCCCACGGTGAATGTGGCGTCGGTGCAATCGGAGAGGAACTGCATGGCCGCCTGCGTGTCGGGAAGCCTGCGGCTGAGCTCGGCGCGCAATTTTGAATTGTCATCGGTTGTGAAGTCGGCGTTGATGCGGTAGTAGTTTTCGGTCTTGAAGTCCTTTATCTCCTGCTCGCGCTCAACAATGAGCCTTACAGCCACCGATTGTACTCGTCCGGCCGAGAGGGCGGGTTTTATCTTCTTCCAAAGCACGGGCGACAGCTCGAAGCCTACGATGCGGTCGAGCACGCGGCGTGCCTGCTGGGCGTCGACACGGTTCAGGTCGATAGCTCGCGGATGCTTGATGGCATCCGTTATTGCGTTTTTGGTTATTTCGTGGAATACGATGCGCTTGGTGTTTGCAGGGTCAAGGCCGAGTACTTCGCAAAGGTGCCATGCTATGGCTTCACCTTCGCGGTCCTCATCGGATGCGAGCCACACCGTCTGTGAGTCCTTGACCGCCTTTTTCAGGTCGGCAACAAGCGCCTTCTTGTCATCGGGAATTTCGTACACCGGAGCAAAACCATGGTCGATGTCGATGCTGAATTTCTTCTTGTTGAGGTCGCGTATGTGACCGTAGCTTGACATGACTTTATAGTCCTTTCCAAGGAATTTTTCAATGGTTTTGGCTTTTGCCGGTGACTCTACAATGACTAAATTTTTCAGCATGATTTCGGTGTTAATTCAAAATTATCGGCAAAATTAGGAAAAAGTTGCATATATTAATGTAGAAATTTACATTTTCTCGACTTTTTACTCTCCTAATTCCCCAATATAACAAATCTACACCTTAAAAGGTCGCCGGCGGTGTGCGTTACTTTAAGCAATCGGCATCACAGCATGGTGAGATGCAGGTCGTCGATGACATTGTTGAGGTAGGGATACTTGCGGCGCATCAGCGAGTAGACCTCGCCGTCGGTAAGCGAGGTGGCTGTAGCCTGACCCTTGTTTAGCGTTATGTCGAGCGTCACAAAGTCGTTGTCGAGGCGGTTGTGCAGCTCCTCGAGCAGCATGGGCATAGATTGGACGATGCTGTCGCGTATTGCCTCGCTTTCGACCGTGACACCGTAACGCGCTCCCTCGATGCGCTGCGGATGGGCCACACGCATGGCGTTGATGAGCAGGTGCTCCTTGGGGTGCGAATCGATTACGCCCTGCCATGCCGCGACAAACTGCGCGTCGGTGAAATCGGTAGAGCGGCGAGGTGTTTCACGCACATATTCGGCTGATTGTTCGTTGGCCTGCGTCACGGTACTCTTAAGCGACAATCCGGGTGTGCGCAGTCCTTGATGACGCCGAGGGGCGGCGGGCTGGGAAGGGGCGGCTTGAGGTGCCACTGCCGGTTGCGGGTTGACAGGGGCTTTCAGCGGTTGATTACTGACGGGTTGCGGTGTCGCCTGATTAGCGGGCTGTGGTGCCGCCGGTGCTGCCTTGGGCGGTGTAGCGGTGGTTTTCAGCGGCTGATTACTCGCTGAGGCCGGTTGTGAGGCGGTGACGGCCGACAGCTTATTGCCCGAATCACCCTCGGGCTTGATTTGTTGGCACAGCTTAATCAGTGTAAGCTCGACGAGGAACTGCTTGTTGGATGCTACGCGGTAGTTAAGGTCGGCGTCATTGCACAGGTCCATTGCCTTATACAGGAATTGGGGCGTGCATTGCTGAGCCACCTTCGCCATTGCCTGCCGTGACTCTTCATCGGCTTCGAGCAGTGAGATGGTCGACGGGTCGCGCGCCACCATAAGGTCGCGGAAGTGCGAAGCCAGTCCGGTGATGAAAAATTGTGAGTCAAATCCTTTTTCGCGTATGTCCTTATATATGAGCAATGCCTGTGGCACATTGCCTGTCAGCATTGCCTCGACAAGGCGGTCGTAGTACTCGTGGTCGAGGATGTTGAGATTTTCGACTGTCGAGCGATAGGTGACATTGCCCATCGACGATGCAGCCACCTGATCAAATATGGACAGGGCGTCGCGCATGGCTCCGTCGGCTTTGCGCGCTATAACGTTGAGTGCGGCCGGTTCGGCGGTTATGCCCTCCTGCGTTGCCACGTAAGCGAGATGCTCCACCATGTCGTTGATGGTGATGCGGTTGAAATCATAGATTTGGCATCGTGACAGGATGGTGGGTATGATTTTGTGCTTCTCGGTTGTGGCAAGGATGAAAATCACATAGCTCGGCGGCTCCTCAAGTGTCTTCAGGAAGGCGTTGAAAGCTCCCGACGACAGCATGTGTACCTCGTCGATGATGAATACGCGGTAACGTGCGTGGACCGGAGGCACCTGCACCTGGTCGATGAGGTTGCGCATGTCGTCAATGCCATTGTTGGATGCGGCATCGAGCTCGATAATGTTAAGCGAGCGTCCTTCGTTGAACTCGCGGCACGATGCACATTCGTTACATGCCTCACCCTCGGAGGTGCGGTGCTCGCAGTTGATTGTCTTGGCAAATATTCGGGCGCAAGAGGTCTTTCCCACTCCGCGTGAGCCTGTGAACAGATAGGCGTGAGCCAGACGCTCCTTGCTGATAGAGTTGCGGAGTGTGGCTGTCAAGGCCTTCTGTCCCACGACGCTTGCAAAGGTCGACGGACGGTACTTGCGTGCTGATACAATGTAATTTTCCATGTTCCTACAAAGATACGATAATTTCTCGTGCGACAAAGCAATGTGACGATATAAAATCACTCCCGACAACCATTCCTTAGAGGACGGTTGCCGGGAGCGTTATTATTTACGGCAAGTGGTTATGCGCCGTCAGGGATTGATTTCGGCGTATTCGTCGACTGTCGGCTCAAATTCTATTGCATCGAGCACTGAAGGATTGTTGATGGCGATGTTGTAGACATAGGAGTATCCCATTTTCCATTCATCGACATTGGATGTTTTCAACGGGAATATGATTCGTCCAAGGTCGGTTTGCGGTACAAGCATATAGGACGGAGTGTCAGACTTAGGCCACAGCTTGGCTCCGCTCGAAGTGTCGAAAATTTCACAATCGACCTGAATGAAGTTACCCACGTAGTCGTTGCCGGCAAGATCAACCTTGGAAAGTTGTTGCGGCAAGAAGAATTGTACGTTAAGCGTGCCTTCGGTGAGGTTTGCCGGATGCGAGTTCAACGTAATCTGCGATTCATTGTCGATGGCATAGAATATGAGCAACTTCTGGTTGGCCTTCAGGTCGGCCCAAGAACCCACGGCCTCAGGATCGGCAGGTGATGTAGTTGCTTGCGGGAAGAGGAATGTGCCGGTTGTGTAGATGTTGCACAATGACACGTGACTTACCTTGACCTGAATGTCGACATTGGTGCTTGACAGCATCACATCCACTTTGGAGAATGCGTGACGGAAGTTGATAGCCACTGGTGTGGGCTTCTCGTATTCTCCGATGTTGACGGCATAGAGCAAGTCGATGTCGCCGCTGTTAACGTAGCCGGGAATCATGTTGGAGCCTACGCCGGTGATTTGTGAAGAATTGGATATGTCGGGGCTGAATGCATAGAAATTAACCGGAGTTTCGGGCCAGTAGGCGGTAGGAGAATAAGTCCACAATCCACCGTTTCGCGACACGGTTACACCTTCCATAAGGGGCTTGGAGCCGGTGAATGCATATACGACGAAGCTTTTTAGCGACGCTGTGGTGGTTGCTGCCGAACGCGGTTGCTTTGACGCAAGCGCGTTGAACGATATTGCATGCTGACCGGTAGTGCCGGCAGGTGCTTCATTGTCGGAGCAGGCATTTGCCGCAAACAATAATGCTGTCAAGCTTAGTAATGCAAAAGCTTTCATAATCAATGAGTTTTTTGTTAGTTTAATAACGGTGATTTATACTACAAAGTTCACAACGACATGAGTCCATCCGTCTACTGAAGGGTCGAATGTCCCTACTGATTCACCGGGAATTGACTCCGGTAACGACAGTGAATCCACCACTACGTGTACGTTAAGATGGTCGGGAGCTTTGACGACTTGTTCAGTCACATCAAACTCGTAAACGTATTGGCGGCCATCGGTGAGCCATACGAAGAGATACAATAAGTTAGGAGCTCGGGCAGCACGAGGCAGGCCGAATGTGAAAAATTTCCCAAATATGGAGCTGTCACTGCTTTTTACTGCCTTTACAGGGAGCGTTACGGGCTGAGAGGAGGGTAGTCCGTTGTTGACGCACAATGAAGCTGCGAGTCCGCTCATCGCAGCGCACATTCGTTTGACCCCGCTGAGATTCTCGACATTTATAATGTCGTAAGAATAAGTTGCAACGATTTGTCTTGGCTTGGTAACCAACTGCATGGGGTTGCTTTCGGACAAACGCGAAGTGTAGGTGGCGGTGGAGTCGGAGTAGGTGAGTTGGTCGTAGGTGACTGTTACATCGGAGTAGGAGCCCGACCACATCATGTCGGGGCATATCAATACCTTTTCACGAGTATAGGTTATGGTGTCGTTTGAGTTCCATCCCGGAAGACCTTCGAGAATATACCCCGGTCGGCTTGTGGCGATCATGGTTCCGTCCTCGCCCGATTCAAATCTAACACCCGAGGTGTCGTCGTTGTACATCAGGAACCGGTAGTCGCCGGTGGGAAGTATCACTTTGCCCGCCTCTCGCCCCGGGAAGTCAAATCGCCAATGATCCTTCACTCCGTCGATATAGAATGTATAGGCTATGCCTTCGGGATTGGCATCAGGGGCCAGCGCCCAGTCGTTGACAATCGTAATGTCGACCTCCTCGCCTAAGCAGGGCTTCAGGTCGTCATATATGCAGCCGTTCATTGCCATGCCCGATGTAGCGGCAATAAATATCGAGAAGTATTTGGTCAACTGCGGATGCATTATGTTTAGTAATTGTTGCTAAAGGTTAACGCTTTTGCATCATGAATGGTTGAATTGTGGTGAAATATAGTTAAAACGGCTGATTAGGTTAACTTTTTTTGACCTTGGTGGTCGGCTTAAGGGCGGAAATTTTGTTATATCAGAAATGTTTATCGCAAGTGTATTGAAAGTTATGCAGAATATAATTATAAAGAAGGCCGGTGTGGAGCAGTTGAATCTGCTGCTTGAATGGCGCATGATGGTGCTTAGAGAGGTGTTTTCATTGCCTGAAAGTTACGATACGGGCCGATTGCGTGAATCATGCAGGGGCTATTATGAGAAGGAGTTGGCCGCCGGAGGTCATGTAGCGTGCTTTGCATGGGTCGACGGATTGATTGCGGGATGCGGAGGCATGTGCCTCTATGACGAAATACCCTCGCCCGAGAATCCGTCGGGCAAGTGCGCCTATCTGATGAACATATACACGTTGCCCGAGTTGCGTCGTCATGAGATAGGGCGATGCATAGTTGACTGGCTTGTGGCACGTGCCCGTGAGCGCGGCATAGTGAAGATATATCTTGAATCGACACGCGCCGGTCGCAGGCTCTATCATGATGTGGGATTCCGAAACATGTCGGATATGCTGAAACTTCCCGGCCTTCTCGCCTGACATTCTCTCTATATAAAGGTATATAAAAAGCGGAAGCATCCTTCATGTGGGGATGCTTCCGCCGTTATATTATCGCTTCGTTTATGCGCGTTATTTAGCGACGATGACAAATCCGCTTGAGGGGAGTATTGTCACGGGAACTTCGGCAGGCTTCTTAACCTTGAGTTCGCGTTTCTCGATCACGCCGGGAGTCATCGATTTAAGCTTGGCCGGGTCGGCATATATCTCGACTACCTGATCCTTGGCGAGCATGGGGAGGTCGAGCTTCAGCTTAAGAGGCTCCTGCTCGGCGCTCACGCCTGCTATGTACCATGTGTCGCCATGACGGCGTGCAAGCACTACGTAACGGCCGGGGTATCCGTCGATGTAGAGTGTTTCATCCCAAGTCGTGGGCACGGCTTTCATGAATTCTATCGCTTCGGCCGGAGCGTCGGTGAGATTGGTAGGCGACAGTGCGAAGTTCTGCACGGCGTTCTGGTAGAGAATCGATGTGGCAAGCTGGAATGCATCGCTTGTGCGGCGTGTGGTGCCGCCGTCGTTGCCACGGTTGAGGCGCTTGTTGAGCACCGTACCGCCATATTCCATACATCCGGCTGCGTTACGGATGAAGGGGTGAAGGGTGGCGTTGTAAGCTTCCTGGTCGCAGAATCCCTGGCTGAACACGAGGTTTTCCGATGCAAGCACGGCTTCGCTTCCAGCATAGTTGGGGTAGAGGCGTTCCCATCCGCGAGGCATTGTACAGCCGTGGAATATAACGTTGATGCCGTAGTCGTTGGCGTCGCTCAGGATGTCCTCATAGAGGCGCATGGTTTCCTGCTTGTCGCCGCCGAAGAAGTCAACCTTTATGCCCTTTATGCCGAGGTCGTGGAGCCACTTCATCTCCTTTTTGCGGGGAATGGGGCGTGACATGAGGCTTGTGGGGCCTTGCACGATGTCGTTCCACCATCCGCTCGACGAATACCACATGAGCAGGTTCACTCCCTTGCTGTGGGCGTATTTAACGAGCTTCTCGATGCCTTCGCGACCAATGTTGGTGTCCCACCAGTTGTCGACAAGCACGTTCTCGTAGCCCATTGCAGCGGCGAGGTCGATGAATTTCACCTGGTCGTCATAGTTGATGCTGTTGTCCTGCCACAGAATCCAGCTCCATGTTCCGCGACCTGGCTTGAACGGCTCGGTGGCCTCATATAGGGGTTCGACAACGCTCCAGGGAATTGTTGTTTCGACGATCGGGGCGAGGTCGGAGCCCACTGTTATTGTGCGCCAAGGTGTGGCTCCGGGAAGTGCGATGCCGGGCGATGCCGAGCCGTTGCCGTTGTTCTCTTCGGGCATAGGATAGGCTATGGTGTACATGCCGTCGGTGTAGTCGCTCAGTCGTGAGCCGCAGTAGCTTCCGTCGACACCGGTTTCGGTGAGTAGCACCCATCCGTCGTCGCCTACGTGGAAGAGAGCGGGGAAGGTGTAGCCGTGTCCGTACATCGACTTTTCACTCATGGGCGCATCGGGCTTATAGGGCTCCTCGTAGCTGGGCTTGGTGCGCTTCCAGCCTATCATTGCGTGGCTCTGGGGAGTGATGAACGTAGTAGTGTAGGAGGGGAACTTGAATCCGGTAGCCTCCTTCTCCACTACGAGGCTTCCTGTTTCGCCGCCTTTCTGGCGAGGGATTATATATCGGAATGCAATATCGTTGTCGCTAACTTGCCATTCGATGCTCATCTCCTGTCCGGCTTCGTTCTTGAAGGTGGTGACGAGGGTGTTGGCGTTATAGTCGACATGGCTCTTCTTGATGCGGTCCTGGTTGTAGCTCTTTGACACGTTACCGGTCTTGGAGTCGGTCATGGTCATTCCGCGCGAGAAGTCGCCGATGTTGGTGACGAATCCGAGCGGCGATTGCTCGATGAGCTGCTTGCCGTCGTAGGTGACGCTGTACTGGGGAACTCCGGCTGCAACATCGGTCGTTACAACGAGTTTTCCGTCGGGGCCTGTGACATTGACCGCGGCTTCGGCTGAAAATGCAGCTGCCACTGCGATGGCTGTCAGTAGTAATGATTTGTTTGTCATGCGATTAAAAGTTATGTGATTTGATTAGTTTCGTCCCTTTGTCTTGGCTGAGATACCGGTAAACCTACACGCTGTTATGTTATGCGAGGCGATGGTATTCTTGAAGTATTCAAAGATACGAAAAATTTTTGCAAGGGGCACCCTTATTGTCGCTGTAATTGAAATAGGGGCTCGAATTAATCACAATCCAAGCCGTCGTTACTTAAATGTTGTTGTACGGGGTCTTAACTTGTTTTTGTTTTATAAATTCTATAAAACGGGTGTGCTTTCCTGTGCCATGAAGTCAAAACTCCATGGCATTTTTACATGTTTTCAACAAATGTATGGAAAAATCGCTCTCTCAATTATTTAACATATATTATGATGCAAGGGCTACTTTGAGGCCGAGGTGACGGGGCTGCTCAATAGCGGCGGTAACGGCGTCCGATGACCGACAGGATGGTGCCGCGGGTGAGCAGATAGCAGATGAATGCGAGCCAAAGCCCGTGATTGCCAAGCGAGGGAAATGCCAGAGCGTAGGTGATGAAGAATACGGCTGTGGCCGCGGCCATCGACAGGAGCATGGAGCGTGTGGCGGTGGCGCCGATGAACACGCCGTCCCATGTGAAGGCGAGGAATCCAGCGACGGGTATCGTTATTATCCAGTAGATGTACTCGTGAGCATGAACGATGACATTCTTTTCGGAGCTCAGGAAATTGAGAAGCAAGTCACCGCCCACGGCGTAGATGACGGTGAAGGCCACGGCGAGTCCGGCTCCCCATCGGCACAGCGCATCGATGCTTCGGCGCAGTAGGGTGCGCTCGCCTGCTCCTATGTATTTGCCGCAGATGGCTTCGCCGGCAAATGCGAATCCGTCCATGAAGAAGGAGAAGAGGGTGAAAAACTGCATGAGCAGCGCATTGACGGCAAGCATCTCGGTGCCTTGGCGTGACCCCGTTCGGGTAAACCACAACGTGACGGCAACGAGGCATAGCGTGCGCAGGAATATGTCGACATTTATGCGGAAAAAGTGCTTCAGCCCCTTTATCTCGACAATCTCCTTGAATGTCGACAGCACGATGTCGTACCTGATGAGGCATATCGAGCAGGCAAGCATGAATCCGCCCCATTGGGCCACAAGGGAGCCTACGGCCACACCGGGTATGTCGTAATTGAAGCAGTAGACGAGCACCAGGCTCACCGCGATGTTGCACAGGTTGATGAATATAGATACTCACATGGGCGCGCGGGAGTTCTGCATGCCGAGAAACCAACCCGACATAACGTAGGTGCCGAGTACGGCGGGAGCGCCCCATACGAGGATTTCAAAGTAGGTGCGTGCGAGTACGGCGGTGTCGGCCTCGACATCCATGAACCATAGTACGGCCTCGCACACCTGATGTCGCAGGGCTATCATTGCTATTCCGGCAAGCATGGCCACGAGCAGAGCCTGCTGCAGGATGCGTGACTGCGCAAGGCGGTCCTTGGCTCCGAAAGCCTGTGCCGTCATGCCGCTTGAACCCATGCGCAGGAATCCAAACAGCCAGTAGAGCATGTTGAACATTGAGCCGCCTATGGCTATCGCGCCTATGTAGGCGGCCGAGTCCATGTGTCCCACGATAGCCACATCCACCAGCCCCAGCAGGGGAGTGGTGATATTGGTGACTATCGAGGGCAGGGACAGTGATAGGATTTCGCGGTTTACCGATAGGTTGTGTCGTTGTTTATTCGTCGTCATTATCGGCATTTGCGATTATAGCTTCTTGGCTCGCATGCAGTCAACTATCAGATAGATGATGAGGAGCAGATACATAACGCATCCGAGTGCCTGCGAGGTTGTCATCGATAACGGATTGGTGTACTCAAATCCCATGTAGGTGGTAAGCGCGGCAAATACGCCAAACAGTGCGCCGCCGGCGATGAGGCCCGAAGCGATGAGGGTTCCTCGGTCGCGGCGAGCGTCGTTGACAGCCGAGTCGGTCGAGCGGCTTGAAACGAACCAAGAGATGGCACCACCGATGAGCATGGGAGTGTTGAGTTGCAAGGGGATAAACATTCCGAGGCAGAATGCGAGTGCCGGAACACCGAGCCAGTTGAGGATGAGTGCGAGGATGGCACCTACCATGTAGAGAATCCACGGAGTGTCGCCGCCCATCATCAGGGGCTCGATTACCTTGGCCATGGCGTTGGCCTGCGGAGCCACGAGTGCGTCGGGGCCCGAGAATCCGTAGACATCGTTGAGCACGAGGATTACACCACCCACTGTGGCGGCTGAAACGAGTGTGCCGAGGAACTTCCAGCTCTCCTGCTTGCGGGGAGTGGAGCCCAGCCAGTAGCCTATCTTGAGGTCGGTCACGAAACCGCCGGCCATTGAGAGCGCGGTACACACAACGCCGCCTATCACCATTGCGGCAACGATGCCCGATGTGCCCTTAAGACCTATTGCCACGAAGATTGCCGATGCGATAATCAGCGTCATCAGCGTCATGCCCGACACGGGGTTGGAGCCCACGATGGCGATTGCGTTGGCGGCAACGGTGGTAAAGAGGAATGCGATCACCACTACCACGAGCCAGGCCACGAGTGCCTGCCAGAATGTGTGGATGACTCCGAAGTAGAAGAAGGCGAGCACTGCTATAAGGGCTATGGCGATGAGGTAGACGATGTGCTTCATCGATATGTCGAGCTGCCAGCGCACCTCCTTTATGTCGCTGCTCTTGCCCTTGAGCTCACGTGCGGCGAGGCCTATTGCCTGAGCTATTATCGACCATGACTTCACGATGCCTATGACACCGGCCATGGCTATACCGCCGATACCGATGAGGCGGGCGTAGTCGCTGAAGATGGCTCCGGGCTCCATCGAGGCTATTTCGGGTGCGCCGTAGGTTCCCATAAGGGGAATAATGATCCACCACACGAAGATTGAACCGGCAAAGATGACGAATGCGTACTTCAGGCCCACGATGTAACCGAGTCCGAGCAGTGCGGCGCCGGTGTTGACGCTGAACACGAGCTTAGTCTTGGCGGCAAGCGCCGTTCCCCATTCCGAAGCTATTGAAGTGACATTCTCGGCCCACCACTTGAACGTGGCAAGCACGTAGTCGTAGATACCTCCTATAAGTGACGCTATGATGAGTGTCTTGGCCTGTGATCCGCTCTTTTCGCCCTTGCCTTCACCGCTCACGAGCACCTGGGTGGTGGCTGTGGCTTCGGGGAAGGGGTATTTGCCGTGCATGTCCTTAACGAAATATTTGCGGAAGGGGATGAAGAAGAGTATTCCCAATATGCCTCCGAAGAGCGAGCTGAGGAATATCTCGAAGAAGTTGACCGCAATGTCGGGATACTTGGCCTGAAGGATGTAGAGCGCGGGCAGGGTGAATATGGCACCGGCCACAATCACTCCCGAGCAGGCGCCTATCGACTGGATGATTACATTCTGTCCAAGGGCGTCCTTCTTGCCGAGTGCGCTTGAAAGTCCTACGGCGATGATGGCGATAGGTATTGCGGCCTCAAACACCTGGCCTACGCGCAATCCGAGATAGGCGGCCGCCGCGCTGAATATGACGGCGAGGAGCAGTCCCATGCCCACGGAGTAGGGAGTCACCTCGCGGTAGTCGCGTGCTGGGTGCATTACGGGATGATACTGCTCGTCGGCGGCGAGCTCTCTAAACGCGTTTTCGGGGAGCCCGGCCACGCCGTTGTCGTTGGTCGCCGGGTCGATGCCGTTGGCGGCATCGTCTAAGTTTCGGTTGTCAGACATGTTGTAGTTTAATGTGATGGTGATAAAAGTAACGTTTTGCGAAGTTAACAATTATTATCATCAACTGCAAGATTGCCGTGTTAAAACGCACGTGACGGCGACGGCACCCCTGCGTGACGCCGCGTGACATGGCGTCACAGCGTGTAGCCGAGCAGCTCCAGGATGAAGGGGGTGAGCAGGGCGGTGAAGAGGCCGTTGATGGTGAGTCCGAGCGACGAGAATGCGCCGTAGCGATAGCCCGTTTCCATGGCCACCGATGTGCCCACGGCATGGGCGGCCGTACCCATGGAAAGTCCCTGGGCTATGGGGC
>OJNY01000565.1_pt1 | contig 27785 bp, 28 predicted proteins | sample 1597931 | NCBI WGS metagenome assembly OJNY01 (sample SAMN01915209, study PRJEB22387) | human gut metagenome | isolation source: stool | host: Homo sapiens | place: USA
TCTATACATATATTATTAGTTCTAATACGCAATGCTCTTTACACGCCGCCACAGGTAGGATATAATTATAACAAAGAAAGCGCTATCTTTGCTGAACCGTTCTTCCTAATTGAAATTTCAATGCAAAGGAGGTGTTCCGCGTGATTTCGACTTAATAGGATTGCTATCGAAGCTTCTGGAACCGTATACCAAAGAATTTAAGCCTACGCAAGGCGTAGTCATATTCATCGCTATCCTTGTATGTGTTACATTCACGATTCCCTCCGTCCTCCTTCATATCCAGCGAATGCGGGAATTGGATAATGAATACACACGCGATAGATGGGCACACGAAGAAGCTCTGGCCGATGACGAGATAGAGTCCCGGAAGCTCGACATCGAAGAAAATAAGGCTCACGCCGAAACTGAACGATTCACGCTCCAACCATGTTGGGAGTGTGAAGTCGAACCGGATGACCTGCGTTCAGAATCGGCTCCCAAGGCATCGTGTCAAAATTTACCACCATCTTAAGGTCATCCCAGAAGGTTGATTATGATTTTTCACAAATATATTTAGCCGCAACACAGTAGTGTTCGCGGCTTTTTCTATTTTATAAGGCATACATAATATCATACTAAGCAATCGCAATCAATAGCGTTTCACATTTTATATTTTTTTCGCTCAAACGATTCAAACTAATCACAGTCACACCCAAATTCAAATCTTTGCTCCACAACATATAAAGTGAATACCTCTTCATTTTAGCAGAAGAATTTTCAGATATCTTCCATTGGACTCGCCAATAATAGGTAGTTATCTGCTGTTTATGGGGCTAAAGCCACCATCATCATTGTCTGGTTCTTACTCATTCTTCAGAAACTGCTTATAACTCCCCTTCACATGGATCGTCACCTTATACCCCCTACCAACTTCCACCTTTTCAAACAGCTCCGCTAAAATAGCTCGCTTTCGAGGAACAGCGGCCAGGTCAAACTCGTTGGCCCACCCAAGAAATTCATCATAGTAATTGCGGATTTGTTGGACTGTAGCTCGATGGTCGTTGTTTTGTAATAAGGTGGCGTATTCATCTTTTGCTTGTCTGACCTCCGCTTCCGCCTGCGCAATCAGTCGGGCCAGCATCTCCTGCGAGAATGCACTCCTTCCATCCAAACATTTCAGAACTTCGTCCTCATAGCGTTGCTGCTTATACTGGGCTGCCTTGATCTTCTTCTCGGCAGCCTGTTTTTGTCTGTTATGTTCAGCATCCTGCTGCCTGATTCTCTGTTCAATGCTTTTGTCATACGGCTCACTTTTGATCTTGCGGAACAGCTCATCAGCGTAGGCAAGTACAATTCTGTCTACCCGTTCTGCCAAATATAAAGCCTGGCCATCACATTCCCGCAGATGCTGGCCGCGCTGATAACAGTTGTACTTGGCCTGCACCTTTTCCCGAATACTACCATCAGCCAGCTTATACCGATCTGTATGCAAAAAGGCCGACATCTTCGCCCCGCAATGTGCGCAGACGACGATGCCGGCCAATAATGTTGGATTGTTGCTCTTTTGGGCAGCATTTTTATCTTTCAATGCCTTTTTGCTTCTTTTGCTGATCATCTCGTTGGCCTCGGCGAACAAAGCCTCGTCAATGATCTTCAGCTGCGGCATAAACTCCGACCGTGCCGCCTTAGTAATGATATATCCCGTATACCCCTCGTGCTGAATCAGTCTCTTGATATTGGAAGACTGAAACTCCGCCCCCTGGCGGGTACGCAACCCTCGTTGATTCAGCATCTGTGCCATGGCATACCCACTGGCACCTTCTTCCGCCACTTTCATAAATACTTCGCGGACCCATTCCGCTTCATCTGGATTGATTTCCAGGTCCTTTACGGGCTGATCTCTCTTGTTGACTCTACCTTTATTAATAGCTCGATATCCGTAAGGGACAAAGCCTCCGGCAAAGTGTCCGCTGGAAACGATCTGACGGATACGGTCTCTGGTTCGCATGGAGGTCTTTTCGCTCTCCCCTGCTGCCTGCCAGAATCGAATATAGTTCATCAGCTTATCGCCATGGCTTTCGATGCGTTGCTGGCCTTCGTGGGTGCTCCACATCTGGATACCGTGCTGGACGAACCATTCCAGTACGAATGGTGTTTCACTCTCAATGCGTCCCAGCCGGTCAAACATATACACCAGAAGGATATCGAAGTTACCCTTGCTTGCCTCGCTGCGTAATTACTGAATCACATCCCGTTTACTGGCGGAGACTTTGGAGCCAGAGACACCTTTTTCTGCCTTCTCCAACACTACACGCCATCCATGCTCCTGGGCAAACTTCCGGCAGGCAATCTTCTGCATGGGAATATCATCGTGATCCACCTGGCCCTTGGTCGACACGCGGTAGGACAAAGCGGCGCGCGGCAAATCCACGGGCAACCGCATTTGCTGGGCAGTAAAATAAGCGTCATCCAGCCACTTCTGATCCGCTTGCGAGATTTCCACTTCCTGACCATGTTGGTCCCAAAAAGTCATTGTTGTTCCTCCCCTATTCACTTAGTTCGGGCTATTTGCTCATACCAACAATACTCAATCAACGGGAGGAAAGCTATCACCAAAACGGAGAAACATACTCTCTACAACTGGTCACAATTTGACAGTTTACCCTCACGGAGTTTTCTCTCTGCGTAGGCATCCATGATCATCGCTTTTATATTTTCTAGGGTTTTATTGTCCTCCTGCGCTGAAAAGATAATGGAAACTGGCATCCCGCAAACTTCGCGTACTATTCTCACCCGCCCATCCGGCAGTTCCTCAATAGATTCTTTCACACTTTTTCCTTTCGCCATTAACTAACCGAGATACCTTTCAAACCATAGAGATAGAGTTGATATCTCAGGTTCATTTCTGTAGCGGTCAGCGTTACATCATGTAATTGTAATATTGCAATAATTTTGCTGAGTTTTCTTTTCCTTCTTGAAAGACGAGATAGTCTCGTAATTGCAATAGTATCAACATCTCCTCTGCGCACGGCCCGGAGCATCGCAAATAGGCCGGGCCGCCAAAAAGAATCGGCCTGAGCACATTCGCAGCTTTGGCCTACGATACTGTATCCGTTGCAGATTGCCCATTCACGGAGTTCTACCAGTTGCTGTTCAGCAACGGCACGATGTCCGCTTCCGGTGCGCGCATATAACCAGATACGCGGGAAGAACAAAGCATCTTGTTTCTTGCGCTCCATTTCACACCTCCGAATCGTAATTCGGAAGGACCATCCAGTGCCGGCCACCTGGCTCGATCCAACCGCACTTGATCCCGAAAGTGTGTACATCGTATTGCAAAAGAGAAGCAAGCAATCCTTCCAATTCGGGGCGGCCACAATACAGGTGGTTAATATCCACCACGATCAAAACATCTACCTCACCGTTTGCAGCGGTGTGAAGCAAGTCCATTACACCGGGGCGCAGAGTAAGCGGTTGTTCTTCGGTTCCTGCCTGAGCGTACAGTTCCTGTACGCAAGGCCAGCGTAGTTTGCGCAGTGCTTTACGGCAGATCAGAATCTGCTGCCGCATGGTGAGATCGCTGTTTCTGACTTCCTGAATGAAACAAATTGCCCGCATGATAATCAACCTCCTTAGGGAATCGGGGCTCGAAATAACTGGGATTTTTCTTGGATTGTAAAAAGCTCTGGATATCTGTTAGTTTGTCCGAAATTGGCATTTTCGGTAAGGCATCCAGAACGGCCTGACGGTATCGCTTTCCCGGTGCTGCGCGAGGGTCAAGAACGGCAACCACGCAGCTGTCGCTTTCGGTGCGGATGGCGCGGCCAAACCCCTGCCGCAGTTTGATCTGCATTTCCGGCACAACTTCGGCCTGGATGTAGCTGTGAAGATTGCGGTACTGCTTCCGCAGGGCTTCTCCCAGCGGGTCAGGTACCTTAAATGGTAGCTTCACGATGATAAGCAATGAAACCATGTCTCCGGGGAAATCCACGCCTTCCCAGCAGGCTCCACTTGCGAACAGGACCGCATTGGGAAGCTGCTTGAAGCGTTCCAGATAGACCTGAGGATTGCGTTGTACTTGCAGCACAGGCACAGGGAACTTATTTTTTAGTTTTTCATAGACACGGCCCATCTGATCATAGGATGTGAATAACACCAACGTGTGTCCGTTTGCGGTGTTGATTAGCTCCTGGATCTGATGAGCCACGCGGTCTTCGTCCTGTTTGTAGGGAGGCTTCGTATGCTGAGGTTCGGGAAAATAGAGTAAACAATTCTCATCGTAGCGGAAAGGGGACAGGATGCGCAGCGTGCGCAATGGGGTTCCGCGATCCAACCCGAGCCGATGTTTTGCATGAGTAAAATCTTCTCCGGTGTCCAGAGTTCCAGAGGTTAGGATGGCTGGTTTCTGCTCCCGCCAGAGTGCATCGTAGACACATTGGGGAAGATCGAAGGGCACTGCACACAAATCGGTGGACAATATACCGTTTTCTCGGCGGCATTCCACATAGCGCACAAAAGTTGTATCCCGGCGAAGGAAAAGCGGCAGGAATTCTTGAATATCATGCAATTTATTGCGTAGAACGAGCGGTGTTTCTTTGTTCTCCAGCTTGAGAATTTCCTCAATAACTCTATTCAAATGCTGCAATGCGGCGGATTGCTCGGTTGTCAGGCAAAGTGATTTTGCCCTTTCCGATTCGTTCTCTGCCGGTGTAAATGCTGTCAGAAATGCCCGGCTCGCTCCACGGAGTTTCTGGGCTCCCAACGTGCAATGGCTGGTTACCAGAATTTTTTCGAAATGAAGCAAGTCTGACGAACGAATCCGCCGGGTGTTCATTTGGCGAACTGTTTCCGGCAGTTTATGGGCCTCATCGATGATCAGTGCCTGGTAGTCTTTCAGCAGGGGCTTCCATCCGTTTTGACGGTGAGCTGCGTCTGCCAGTAGGTAGTTGTGATTGCAGACTTGAATGGTAACGGATGCATCGTTGGAATCTTTCAAATACTGCCGGTATCGGCAATCGGAATGTAAGATACAGCTGCGACTACACCGCTCTGGAACACAGATCAAGCGGCGATCATGACGGGAAATCCCTGGCAAAAGATCCAGGTCCAGGCATTGGTTGGCAGCGCGCAAGGCGGTTGCCCTTCTGCGGAAGCGTTCGCCGCGCACACTGATCTGTTTTTGGCGAATCAGCAGACGTTTGTCACAGGCGAAGCGTTCTTTCCCTTTTCGCAGCACTGCACAAATGGGTTTTTGAACATATCCGTTTTGTATTAAAACATCTGATAAAAACGGAATGTATTTTTTGAGGATGGTGCTCTGCAGCGCGATGCTGGCGGTGGAAATCACCACCGGGCGTTGCATCTGCTGTGGCCTTCGCAGCTGCCACAGCACGCAAGCAACCAGGTAGGCATAAGTCTTTCCCAGTCCCACGCCGGCGTCACACAGTGCAACATCCCGGCCAAACAGGGCGTCCAGCATCGTGTGGCACAGTTGAATCTGGCCTTCGCGTGTGACCATTCCTCTGGCTGGGAAGAACCGTCGAAAGATTTGCTCTACCTGTCGATGAGCTTTCTCATAACCCGTTTCCGGATTTTGCAATTGGATCATCTCCTCGGTTGATGACAAAATAATGCGGCGCAGCGGTTGGTGCACTGCGTCGCACGGGTTCGACATCAACACATGGGGCTGTTGATGTTCAGAAGAAAAGAGAATAACATGCAGAAATGCCATATTTGCAGCTCGCCCCCTGGCAACCGGGAACACGGTTCACTTTCGTTCGGCAAGCCGCTTGCGCAGTTTTCACTGGTGTTCCAAGGGTCTAAGGATTTCAACCCAAGGTCGGCCACCCCGTCTGACGTGCGGGGCAACAGGTGTATCATTATCTCCCTTTACAGATCATGGCGAAGCAGGCTTCACTGCTTTGTCGGTAGAATTGATCGCTCGGTACAATCCGGTGACATCCTTGTCAGGTACTGATTGTATGTCATGGCGCTTCTCTGATTACGCTTCCTGTTCTGGGAACGTGCCTCCGTGCTGAGTATTCAATTATCAAGGTCGGGCATGCTGCCCGCTAGGAGCCAAAATCATGGAGAATGGACTGGACGATAAGACGCTTTTCCTCGGATAAAGATGGTAAAAGTTGCTCAAGGACCTCAATCTGCGATGAGCTGAGCGATTTGCGGACAGGTCTCTTTTTCTCTAACAGATAGATTCCACCATTCTGACCGCGCTCTGTGTAAATATCGCAACGAAGCGATAAGGCAGTTATATCTTGGCAAATTGTTTGCCGAGTCACATGAAACCGTTTGGCCAGTTCGCGTGCTTTTACCTTGCCTTTCTGGCGAAGAAGCTCAACAATCGCATCTCTTCGCCAGTTCGCGTCCACTTCCCTTCACCACCTTGTTTTGGCTCTGTCAAAATTGTAGCTGCCAAATGTCAAATAGACCTTTACATTAAAACAAAAAAATATTTAGAGACAAAAAACGCCCGCCGCATACAAGATGCGGCGGGCGCGTATTCATTTAGAGCGATTTAAGAGCGACCATTATTTTTTATCTTTCGGCTGCGGCAGGGGTGTTTCAGGGCGGTGGGGCTGATAAGACCAAAAAGTCGTACACGGCTCGCTGCCGGCCTCACGCTGCAACATATTTTGCAATACATTACGAACACCTTTATACAATTTTGCTTGCAATTTCATAAACGCACCTCCTTTTCGTCTGTAACGGATCACTATTGAATACCAAAACCTCGCTTTGCTAAAACAACAAGCAATGCAACGCTTGATTCTGCCATAATCAATATATAAGAAAACACCGGTTCAATAGTAAATAGTACCATTACAATAAGTGCGTACTCCGCAATCCTTCTATGTACTGCCTTTTGAAGACATTTCTTTTCTTTTTCTGTATAATGGATTTCTTTATTATTACAAGGAGCCAACGCAAGAATTGTAATCGTTGCACATATAAACAAAGCCAAGGCTATCAAAGGTTGCATAAATTTTATGGCAACTAAACAGCCATATTCACAAAGTAATGAAAAAGAAAAACATCCTCCTACGGTTGCCATATGCAATCCATTGGTCTTTCTGCGCAAAAATGCCACACCCAGATTAAGCAGTATTACCTGCGGCCAAGGGGCCAAAAACAGACCAAATGCCATTAGGATTAAAAAACCACCCACATTGGTAATACGCATTTGTAATGCATACCGGCACCAATCGGATTGATTTTCTTCAATAAGCTTTGCCCGTAAACAACAGTCTGTCAATTTATTTGCCAACAGTTCCATAAAAATTCCTTTTAGTTTCTACTCATATTGAATATACTAAAGCATAGCAATGCGGTTTGCCAGCTTTTTGTCTCAAAAGACGATTTTTATGTCATGAAAGCAAAGTATTTGGCAGTTCCGTAGCAAAATAAACCCACCCCTCTTGGTATTCCATAGTATAAACTGCTTTGTATTTTTTCAAAATGGAACGAACGTTTTCAAGGCCATAGCCGTGGAGTGTCGGGTTTTCTTTGGTAGAAGGCGGCAATTGTCCCGGCTGTATGGATACTGGCAGCGAGCGATTATGTACAGAAAAGAAAAGTTCTTCCTCCTCCAAAAGAACTTGTACCCGTATCTGGCGTTCCTCCTCTGGCAACTTTTCACACGCCTCAATGGCATTGTCAAAAATATTACTGATAATGACCGTCAAATCCACAATGGAAAGTTTCAAAGGGGAAAGATCGTTTACCATAAACTGGATGTCAATATTTCTCTTTTTTGCCAACAAAGCTTTTTGGTTAAGCAATGCATCCATCGAGGTGTTTTTTGTAGATACAAGAAGTAATCTTGTAATAGTAGTTTTTTGCAAGTTGCGGATGTAGTTTCGCGCATTCTCGGTTCCATCCTCTCGATTCAGAAAAGCCGCCAACAAATCCAAATGCGCGTGGAAATCATGGGTCAGTTTACGTTGCTGCGCATACGCTGCACTTAATGCATCAATGTTTTCTTGTTGAGCTTTGGCCTTTGTCTGCAAGCTGAGGGCTTCTTCTCGAAAATGTGCATTTTGTTCCATCCAGCTAACAAGAAATAGCGCCGCCACTTGTATGCTTGTCAAGAATAGGGCACAAACAAACAGTGGCTTTTCCGCCATTTGACCACACCGAAAACTTGCACCAAAATAGAACACCAACAATATATTAGCAAGCGAAATCAGCATTGGAACTATATACGTTTTCCAATTTGCCGGCAATGCCCCATTTTTTGTACGCAATCGTTTTTGCAGATAGCAGATAGCAACTGTTATGCAACGCACAGTAAACGGCAAGAAAAAAGTGCTTACAAAATTTGTTTTTGTGAATAAAAACAAGGATGTATAACACATGTCATCTACACAGCAGCTAATAGCATAACAAATCACAGCCATAAAAAGGCAAAAGATAACAGTACTATTGTACTGCACTATGTAAAAAATCGCATAAAAAATCAGTGCGAACAGTACCATCCTGTAGTTGGCTGTTGCAGGCATTATAAGATTCAGTACCGTACTCTCAAACAAGATATAGCTGCCCGTGATTCCCCAAAAGGCCAGTCGCTTAAACCGTCTGGTTGCGAATCCATCGAAAAGAAATGTAGCACCGACGTAATCCAACGCTGTCCACAGGTATGTCAAAAAATACTCTATCACAGTGATTTCCCCCACTGCTTGTTTTTCCATCCCAAATATTGAATCTTAAGCTGTGCATAGCGCTTTTGGCTAACAGGCAATTCTTCACCATTACTGAGAAGCACATGGTCGAAATTAAGCTTTTTGATGTGTGCCATATTGACCAGATAACTTTTCTGAATACGTAAAAAGCCCTCTGGTTCCAGTTCTTCTGTCAAATCCTCCATCCTGCCATAGAAATGATCTCCGGCACGTCCCAGATTCACTGTATGCAAATAAATAACTCGATGTCGGCTTTCCAGATAAAGAATGTTGTCGTAGGGGACACTGTACGGTTCTGCATTGATGGAGAATTGCAAAGACTTTTCCTCCCATGGGAATTCCGCCAACGCATCCCGATAATACAATGGCAACTTTTGCTCAAGTTCCTGTTTGAGTAGGTAGCGAAATGCACGAACTTCATACCCCTCCAACGAAAATTGCGGATAATTTGTTACAAAGATCAAAATCGTATCGAGATGGAGTTCACGCACTCGGCGTGCGATATCCATTCCGCTTCGTTCTTCCATGTCAATGTCCAGAAACATAATTTGATACTCCGACAGCTGCCGGTCTGTAAGGGTTGCCGGGTGGCTGCTCATAGTTACATTTGCAGATGTGCCTTTAGGCAAGGGTTGTTTGGTCACAGTATCTGCCAACCGCCGCAAGAAATCTTTATCATCATCGCATAGTAAAATATTTATTTTCTTCATATTGGCATCCTCACCTTTACTTCGACGAAGCAGTTGTCCTTCTTTACCATACAACATAAGATTAAATCTCCCAAAAGTCAAGTTTTATCTTCATATTACACTTTAAGTGTAATAATATCTTAAAATGACACCGATTGGCAAGTCCAATAGTATAAAATTGTCTTACCTTAGAGATAATCATACGGCGACAGGCCGCTTCAAACAGGATGTAAGACATGAAAGATACAGAACGCCACAATTATATCGGAGACCACATCCGCAATTGCGCGAGGGCAAAGGTTGGACACAGCAAATGCTGGGCAACAAATTGGGGAAGAAAACCTCTACTATCAGTGCTTACGAGACAAACGCCAAGTTACCGTCTGTTGATTGCCTTATCGAAATGGCCGATCTGCTTGGTGTCTCCCTCGACACCTTAGTTTATGGAGAAAATGCTGATTTGCTTTCAGTGCATACTCTAACGCAAGAGCAGAAAAAAATTGTCACTGCAATAGTTCAAGCATTTGAAGATACCTCGTTAAACGCAAAAAACACAGACCAGCGATTGCGTTTGGTTGCTGAGGTTGTTCGTCTGTTGGCTAAATAGAATGAACCCAATAGGACTCATTTGTACAACATAAATACGTCACATTGACCCGGCCTTTAATAGCGCCGGGTCTTTTTACATACTGTCCACTCGTCTTTTATGTCGAATCGCCCCCATTTTACTACATATTTGTGGTAAGCCGTTGCTTTGCCGTGATATGGTTTAGTTACAAGAAAGGATTGATGCACCCGGGAATCGACCACGACTTGTAATGGCCAACACCGGCGCGCAGTGTTGGTGCACTCCCCCATTAATCAATTCACAAAGAAAAATCTCATGAAAAGGAGGATTTACGTGATGAAAACCCTGAGCAAGAAACTTCTAACTGCATGTCTGGCCCTGATGGTGGCGGTTGTGATGGCTGTACCAGCGTTTGCGGCTGATAATAGCAATACACTGATTGAACGCGATTACACGCCCTATATTTCTTATGAGGAACAGCGCAATCGGTTTATTGCCGATGCAGAAAACAATGGCTCTGAATCAAACATTTCTGCTGCGTTGGAACATATGCAGCAAGTACAGGATATCGCAAGCGGAAAACTGGTACCCATTACACCCTATGCAACTAGCCAAAACCTGAATGTTCCGTTTTATAGTCAGGAAAACAACTACTATTGCGGCCCTGCAACGACAAGGCAGACTTATCGTTTCTTTTTGCGCACCGATGTCAACCTCCCTTCCCAGTCGCAAATCGCAAGTGCGTTGGGAACAACAACAACCTACGGCACTGATACTAACAGAATCGCCACATATTTGAACAACGCTTTTGGCTTGGGATATCAGGTTCTCTGGTACTGGGACAATAGCACGTTGCCTACCTTGGTCACAAATAACATTGGAACAGGGGCGCCTATTATTCTTCACGTTTCCATTTCGAATGCAAATGCAGGTCGAAATGGTATTAACGACACTTCCAAGTGGCCCTATACGACGTCCGGCCATTACATGAACCTGAACGGATATACTGATTCGGGCCGAGTATGTAATGTAACCGACCCCTATGCAGATCGTGTTAGCGGTTACAGTTCTGGCAAATATAGTGTGACATATACTGCTGTAAATAACGTCTGCGATCGAGCCATCTTCTAAATTCTATATTACGTGAAGAAGTCCCCGCTGCCTGTTTGTTGATAATCGGCAGTGGGGGCTGGAGGTTGTTATGAAAAAGGTATCTATACATATAAGAGCATTGACAATGTGTCTTGCAGCCACAATACTGTCTTCTTGCGCTTATTCAGATCAATCATCTTCAATCTCTGCTTCATTTCCTGATTCGCAAGCAACGTCTGAAACATCCTCATCAGCAAGTAATAAGAATTTGGGCAGTATTGAAGATGATGTGCCGAGTAATGAAATCACATTAGGTAAAGCATTACAGATATCAGGAAAATCTACAAGAGCTAATAGTAAAGCCCTTGCAGATAATGAAATTCAAGTTGCGGATCAATCCGAGCAACTATATCCGCTGGTATACGGGAATAATACGATTCTATTTGAGGAAATGGTTTATGATGCCAATGGTAGTAGTTTTACCCTCTATAAATATAATGTGAATGAAGGGGCACTCTCTCAGATAGGAAACTATGCGTACGATTATCGTTATGAAAATGGTACTATTTTAGATGACCGCTACTATTTCCGTGCCCCATGTGTTGTTGATGACGGCGGCAACTTGATAGTTCAGTGGCAGAAAATTGATTGCAATACAGGTGAAATGGAAATCGTTTATAGTGAAACGGTTCAATCGCTTTATACATTTCAAAAAAGTTGTGATAATGACCAAATCTATTTAATGGTTGATGCTGTTAGAGGTGACACCTATACGCCAACCATTCTTTCTTACTCCATTTCAACTGATGAATGTCGCATTATTTATCAAGCAGAAACAAACCAAAGATCTGTTCCGTTCGAGAAAAAGCGTCCGTGGGTCTATGATGTATCACCAGATCAAATAGCTGTTATGCAAATACAACAGCGTTCGGATGAAAAGTATGTCTATAGCATGCTTATTCTAGATCGCGACGGAAACCGTTTAAGAGAGTTTGAAATTTCAGCATTGACCCCATATTCAGCAAGAAATTGCAATCCATTCAAGTTGGAAACTGTGGGGAACACATTTTTTACCCGAATTTATGATCCGCAAGAAGAACCGCCCACTGTGGCATTTGATGGCAAAGGTAATAATATTTCATTTCCCGAAAATTTGACCAATTATCCAGACGAGCTATTGTGGAAGCATCCATATAAAGACGTATTTCTATTCAGCACTCTTCCTGATAACTTTGATTTTGAGGAATCTCGTTACTCATCGCAACTATACTTATTTTTTGATGATCAAACAATATTAATTCCACTTGAAGTAGATTCAATTAACAGTAATCGCCATATTTTTTTTGGCAATTCGTTGGGCGATATTCTTGTTTTTGAATCTTCCAATAGTAGTTTTGGAAAAGAGGAAATATTGCCAGCGTCAGAAATCGAAGAAGCAATTGATAATCGACTAGAAGAAACAAATGAGTCCTAATCCTGCTCTCCGTGTCCCCCCAAAAAGGCCCGAAAACTGACTACCGACAACCTCGAAAAGACCTATGCCCAGGCCCCCGAGCCAGGGGCTTCGGTAAAGAGGTCTCCCCTGGCCCCCGCCAAAAGTGCGCCCTGGTCGTTGTTTTCCTGACCATCGGCCCAGGGTTTTACGGCCCTTTGAACCCCAAATGCGCAGCAAAAAAATTCCCTCATCGGAATTATCACCGGCACGCTGGCCTGCGCGATCTGTTTTTCGGGGATGTTTTCCATGGAACGTCGCGGCGGCATGGAAACCATCCTCTGTGTGACACCGTTGGGCCGCAAGCGCACAGTTCGAGCAAAACTGGCAGTCAGTGCTGGTGTGGCTGCAGTCATCGCGGTATCCTCCTGCCTTCCGCATCTGATCCAAGTACTGAGAGACTATGGTTTGCCCGCCCTGCTTGCCCCAGCGATGAGCATTTCGGAATTCGAGAGCCTACCTTCGTTCGTAACTCTATCAGATGTGTTGTTATTCTGGCTTTTCTGCCGTGTAGTGGCCTGTTTGTGTATGGGCGCCATTACCCTCACCCTCGGGCGGGCATTTGGCAATCTGCTTCCGGCTTTGTTTGTCAGCGCGGTAGGGTACTGTCTTCCGGCATTGCTGAGCCTTTCCGGTATGGAGGGCGGGATAGAGTGGCTGGGGTTCTGGCCATTGTTCCATGCGGCAAATTTTCTGACAACTCAAGGTTACGCCGGGGAGGAAGGTCTACCATATAACAATGCTTGGATGATTCTTCTGATTGTTGCAGCAGCGCTACTGGTAGTCATCGCCTTGGCAGGATACTTGCAGGATGACTACGAAATGAAAGGGGTAGCTCTAAATGCAGAAGGATGATGAATCTGCATTCATCGTTTATGGCGCAATCAAAGTGACTCTGGCTACCCACATGGTGTTTCTGCATGGAAAACCAGTTCATCTTGCCAAAATGGAGTATTGTCTGTTATGTTATCTGCTCCAATATCAAGGGCGAGTGCTTTCGCGGCAGCAAATTCTGTCCGAAGTTTGGAATTTCCCATCCGATTTAAATACCCGTACTGTAGATATCCATATCTGTAATATAAGAAAAAAGCTGGGTTTGGACGGTCCAAAAACTGTCGTAGGAATCGGCTATAGGTTGCAGTCACCGAGCGAAAAGGAGGAAGTACAGCAATGAAATCAGAAGATAAATCCAAAACAGCCAACAACGTTATAACGCTGCTCACAGCACTTTTTGGCTTAATTGGCGCTGTTTTCGGAATCTTTCAAGCGCAAGTTGCGAACAATCTCAAAAATGAAGTAACAAATCTGCAAACCGCTTCACAACAGACAATTGTAAATGTAATTTCGACCTTAGGAGAAGATGCGCAAACAAGCAATTTAACAGAATCAGGTGATACTGTCGCTGCTACAGCGCAGCTAATTAATGTGTATAACTCAACAAAAGATCAAAACAAACAATTGACCAGTGAGGCACAAACTCTTCAAAGTGAAAATGCAGCATTGAAAGAACAGGTGGAAAATCTAAAATCCGTCTTGTTAAACACATACTCAATAGATGAAATCGATACTGTCGTAGCCCAGGGGTATTTGGATGAAATAGAGACTAAGCGTCTAGACAATTTGGAAATGCTCGATAGTGAACGTTGTAAACAAGTTTCCTCCGTCAAAGATTTGTACGGTACAACACATAGTATTTCGTATCAATTAGAGCCATGGCAGGAGGCTTGGGCCAAGTTTAAGTTGGATGGCAAATATGATACGTTCGAGGCAAATATCGTAACCTCTGATGATACTAGTCGTGATGCCAACATGAGTGTTGAAGTCTATATAGATGACGTATTGGTTGGTCGTGTTGATAACATCGTTCGTGACGAAAATGTTCTTCCAATCAGTGTAAGTGTCAATGGCGGCAAGGTTCTGATGATGAAAGCAGTTAATACGAATGCAACTGGAAATAGTTACTGCTATATTACAGATACAAAATTGACTGTTTTACAATGACGTGAACCGAGAGCCTTTCATACGGCTGTTGCTCGCACCACTATTTTGCAAATAGTCCTTTAGTATTCCCGTTCATCATTTGTTTTGTTGTACTTCAAAATGCAGATGAGGCCCTGTCGCTCTTCCTGTCTGGCCAACATAGGCAACGACTTGCCCCGTCAGCACCTGCCGGCCCACTGTAACACAAATACTGGAGCAATGGGAATACAAGGTTGTAAGCCCTCCACCATGGTCGATCTTGACATAGTACCCGTAACTGCCACCCCAGCTGTCGGTGGCGTTGGCGATGGTTACTGTACCATCTGCAGCGGCCAAAATTGGTGTACCTTCCGGCGCTGCTATGTCTGTACCGCTGTGGTAGCTGATCTCGCCTGTAACGGGGTCGGTGCGGTATCCCTGCGGAGAAGTGATCGTTCCAGCAATCGGCAATGGCCATTGCAGAGCGCCGTCCGCAAATACTGTATCCATCCCGGGAGCCATGATTTCGCCGCTCCCCTGCACAAACCCACCCAACAGTTCCCCCCAAAGTATTGATGTCTCATCACCGGAAAGCAGTGTCAGGTACTCATTCTGCCTGTTTGTAAAATGATAAGCATCCCGCATTTCTTCCGGAGTGTGGTGGATCAGTTCGATGATCAGCACCGTTTCGGTGATGGTCGTGGTTTCTGATTCGTCATCTTCATTGGTCTGCTCTACCTCACGGGTTTGGCTTTCGGTGCGCCAGTACAGTTCGTTCATATCCCACAGCACGGTGCGCAGCCGCTCCACGTTATCCTCATCCAGATAGGCTACTGCGGCACCGTTGGCATCGCCCGCCGTTTGAGACGCAAAGACCGCCAGGACATTCTGCCACGCGATGGCATAGCTGCCATCGTTGGACTGGATCTCCTGACGGTTGTATTCTGTACCGGCTTCGATTTCCTCCAGCCGGTCCCGATATTCTTCGGTAAGCTGTTCTACGGCATCCTGTAAACTGATAGCATTTTCGTCCGGGGACTCCGTAGCAAAGAAAAAGTGTAATTCTTTGTTCGTTCCATCAACCAGTTTTTCAGCATATTCAACCGCTATTTTTATTAGATCAAACCTTATAAGTGGTTCGCCTCCGTAAAAACCCACATTAAATTCTTTCCCGCAACGCGCAAAGAAAAAAATCGAGTGCTGTTTTTATGGTGTCAGACGAAATATCTGTACTTCCAAACTGACGGAAATCACTGTCATTTTCATTGTAAATACAGTAATCGCAACGCAAATTACATCTTTCCGTTATTTCCAATGTTACAGCCTGCATTGCATGATCCAGACTGTTTTCTATGTCTTCCTTATAATAGACCATCCCTGTCACCCGGGGTGCCTGCAATATGTGCTCCTCTTTTACGGCCTTTTCTATTTCTTTCAAAGCCAGCAATAGTTCTTCCTCTGTCATTCCCAAGTAAGACAAATTATCGAAGTTGTTTGTCTTGAGAATGCACTCCAGTACACGATATACCTGTTGATTCACTCGAAAAATTTTACCTGTTCCCGTATCTAAGAAATAGTATTTTTCCTGCGTTGAAAACGTTACTCCAAACCTAAACCAATTTTCTGATGTTTGCAGTGTATGGAAAAAGTTTTTTATTTCTTTTACTGCATTATCAACGGTTCCTGTCATATTTTTTCTCTTTTTACAGTTCACCATGTTTGGCTCCCTTCTTTTTATTTGAAATCTGTATATCACTAATCCGTACTGTATTAAAAAAGGTTTCGCCTTTCGTCAATTTCATCGACAAATTTGTCTGTTTGAACAATTTCTCGTTGCTTTTTTGTTGTATTTGCTAGTTTTATTTTTGGATTTCACTTTTCCTGGTGAATGCCACTACCTCACATTACAACTACCGTCAACTTTTAACCTCCAGATAATGATGATTATTTGTGATTTTCCTAATATGATTGGTAGAATCTCATAACTTGTTCTGTCCACACCTAATGATTGACGGTCATACAAATATCAGAACCGTTGACATATAGAGCATAATCAATTTTGATCTATGAACAAAATTTTCCATAAAACACACAAATGCCCATCGGCTTTTTGAACCAATGGGCATTTGTGTATCTTATGGCTTTGTTGATAATAGCGTTAGTATCTCAATTTCTCCAAGTGTAGACCTCTGTATCAACCGTGCCGGCGCTAAGAGACGAAGAAGTAACCATGCGGTTGTCACCGCTCTCCCACGTAATGTTTCCGTTCGCGTCCTTTTTGATGAACTTGAACTGGATTTCCGTTCCTGCCGGAACACTCACTGGGAGGAACCATTCAGGATAATTGGGATTCAGCAGCGCTTCTGTGCATTTATCCGGGTCCCAACTTCCCAACTCCGGCACGTTACCTACGATGTAAATGTTTTCACCGTAGCTGGTTTCAGCTTTTACATGGAAAATGACTTGGTTCTGGTCACCAGACAAGACATTATAAGTAAACGAATTGCTGACAGCATCTCCTTTCGTAACCGTAATATCATTGTATCCTGCCACTGCATTATCGGGAACATACGTCACGATTTCATTTGCGGTGTTGCTTTCAACCGTTGCTTCGGTTTCACCAAACTTGACCGAGATATTTCCATCAAGTCCATCACCGTAAATGTAAACACGGTTGCCTGCACGTCCCATCGTAGAAACGACATTTCCGATTTCGGGTGCGCTGGCTGCCGCATCGTACTGCCAAACGCCTACTTCACCACCATCCAACGTGATCGATGCCGTAGTGTTGATTCCTGTAGAGGCATAGACGCTGATATTTTCACCGTTCAGCATACCACCGAGGAAGTCCACATACTCACCTTCCGGGAGCAGCGTTTCCACATTGTCAATGGTATACGCTTTATCCGGCTGGCGATTTATTGCAACAAGTACAACATCATCATAGAACTTCCGCTCGTAGATAAGGACATCATCATTGCTGTAACGAATCGTAGTAGTACCATACGCAATGGCATCGTTTTGCTGACGCAGTTCCGACAGCTTGCCAATCAGATTGTAGGCCGTTGTATCTGTATCAAACGAACTATCCGTCTGCATGAAGATACGTCCAGAGACATCGCTGCCATCTGCGGGGACAACATATTGCTCCGTACCGTAGTAGATGTTGGGAACACCACGAGATGTCAGCAACGTCGCCAAGGCTGCATTGTAGGTCTTTTGGCTTCTCTGCGTGTAGCCGAATCTCGTCACATCGTGGTTATCGAGGAACGTTACCGCCTGATTTTCGTAGTCATAATCGTCCTGCGTGTACTGCAGCATATTGCCAAAGTCCGCCATCGTTGTCGAGAAGTCGCCAAAGGTCGTGGACGCTGCGCGATAAAACTCGAAATCAAGGTTGTTTATGCCCGTCTGCTTCGGGAAATAGACATACTCATCATATTTGGGGTCAGGCCGCCCGATGAAAAACTCACCGAACTGGGTAATCGTATTATGCGAATCAACCGCATCTTTCAGCCCCTTTGCGAATGCCGCATCCATATGGAGCGTAGCATCATGGCGGATACCGTTTACACCCATATCCGCCCAGAACAGAGTTGCCTGTTCCAGATATGCCGCAACATCCTGATTTTCCTGTGAGAAATCAGCCAGCGAACCGAGGTCCTTATAGCGATAGCCATATCGGCTGCTATCATCACCGCGGTCACCCAAACCGTGGAACCATCCATTGGTATCATTCTGCGGATCGGCAATCAAGTTTTCTACCAAGCCATCCCCATTGTAATCATACGGCTCACCATTCTCATCGAATGCAAAGGTACCATCTTCTTTGCGATCCGGCTCGTACAGCTTGCCGTCTTCCGGGATATTGTTCGCGGTAGGGTTCATTTCCCGGCTGGTGTGGTTGGTCACAAAATCGATAACCAACTTAATGCCGTTGGCGTGCAGTGCATCCCGCAATTCCTTGAATTCGTTCAGCGTTCCGAAATGCTTGTTTGTCGCAAAATAGTTGCGAACGTGATAGCCGTGGAAACTCGTCCACCGGTTGAGACTGCCATCGCTTTGGTAGTCGATGATCTCCGTATCACGGTTTTCATACGGCGCGGAAATCCAAACTGCCGTGACACCCATACCTTTTAAATAAGGAATCTTCTCGATGATGCCTGCCCAGTCGCCGCCTTGGTAGAGCTTCAGATCCTGCCCGGTTCCATCATAGAGCGTTGCATCAAATCCTGCGGGAACATTGTTGGATGTGTCTCCGTCATAGAAACGGTCCGTGATGATCTGGTAGACGACATCCTTGGACGTAACTGGTCCCAGTTCCGGAGCCGATGCAGCGGAATCCGCATACACAGGGAATGCTCCGAGCGTCATCGAGAGTGCAACTGCTGCAGATCCGATAAGGCACGCTGCCTTTTTTGCCAAATGTTTAGCCATACTTACCTCCTTTACGGTAACTTCTTTGTCGATTGTCGTTCTATCAATATCGGCAGCGTGGTCTGCGATTGTACAAGATACTGCGGTGTCCGGATTCGCCGCAGAACAACTTTCGCAGCCTGCTCACCCATATCATACATATCTAGGTTCACAACACTCAGTTGCGGTTCAATGATTTTAGAAAATGGAAAATCATCAAATGTGATAACAGCCATATCTTCCGGGATGCGTATTCCGGAAGCTTTCAGTTCATTCACACAGCCAAACGCAATATACTGGTTTGCGCAGATCACAGCGTTGGGCCGTATCGGCAGTTCCAGCAGGGCGCGTGCGGCTGCTGCGCCGCCCTCACTGGTGGGCGGTCCTTCCCGCAAATATCCTGCCGGGATTTTCTCGTTTAGAGTTGCAAGTGCGCCGCTCAGACGGTGCGCAGAAATTGTATCTTCCTTTGGGCCACCGATGAATGCGATCCTGTCATATCCGTTGCGCCACAGATGTGTAACTGCAATCTGCCCGGCCACCGAGTTATTGGTATCGATCCAGCAAAGCTGGTTGGAGAAATCCGGCGCACCCACAACAATGTAGGGCAGTTCCGTGTGGGCCAGACAAAGGGCCACGTCCTTTGACACGACTGATGCGTGCAGAATCACACCATCCACATAGGAGCCCTGCAGCAGTTCATCGAAATGCTGCCAAAGGTCAAGCGCCGTGCTGTGCTGCACAATTAGCCCATACCCTTTTTCGGAAAGCGCGTTCTCTACTCCGGCCATGATTTCAAACAGATGCGGGTTATCAAATCCTACGCCATGCTGCATTTCTGCCAAAAAGAGAATCGTTTTTGTTGCGCCGGTAGCAAAACTTTGTGCGCGGCGATTCGGCTGATACCCCAGTTCCTTGATGACCGCATTTACCCGGTCACAGGTTTCCTGCGATATAGAATATGACTTATGCAGCACCTTGCTGACGGTTGCCTTGGACACACCCGCAGCTTCGGCCACTTCCTGAATCGTCACGCTCACGTTTTACACCTCCTGTGTGAATACGGCAAACCCCATAGGGGCAAGGCTGTTGTTCTTTTCCTCGTATCCCTGCTGCCACAGCATCTTTCCGTTTATCGGAGGAATCTCTGCGGCGGCAGATTGATTGTTGAGGAACACGGTGATCTTTTCTTTTCCGTCGAGGCGCTCATACCCATACAGCCCAGTTTTCTTTTCAGCCTCAATGGTATGGTAGCTGCCTCGGCAAAGGGCCGGGTGTTCCGTTCGCAGATGCATTGCCTTTTTATAAAAATCTGCCAAGGCCGGCGGCTCCTGCGACCACGTCATTTCATGGCGATACTCTGCTTCCTGCAAGCCATAAATACCACGCTCATCACCATAAAAGACAGACGGAATCCCTGTAAAGGTCATCTGGAAAAGCACGGCGAGCTGCATTCTTGCCGGGTCTTTTTCGCACAGCGAATAGAAGCGGCTCACATCATGGCTGTCCAGCAGATTAAGCTGCGCGTACAGTACCGGGAGTTTATACCGCATCCGCATATTGGTCACGCGGGCATCGAATTCTGCTGCATCGATATTCTGTTCGGCAAAGAATCGGCGGCAGTGCTTGCGGAAATCGTAGTTCATGGTGGAGTCGAAGATATCACCGTTCAGCCAATGCTGGGCAGTCTCCCACACCTCACCAATCAGGATACACTCCGGCTTTTCTTCTTTCACCGCCTGCCGAAATGCCCGCCAGAATCCGTCGTTGATCTCGCTGGCAACATCCAGACGCCAGCCGTCAATATCAAATTCCCGCACCCAATAGCGGCCCACCTCGCAGAAATACTCTTGTACTTCCGGGTTGCAGGTGTTAGTTTTCGGCATCATGCGCTCATAGCCGAAGCATTCATAAGTCGGATAGGTTTCGGGGTCTTCCGGTCTCTCTACAGGGAATTGCAGATGGTAAAACCAGTTTTTATATTTTGAGTTTTCGCCATTGCGCACCACGTCATCAAAAGCGAAAAAATTCCACCCCACATGGTTGAACACACCATCAATAATAACACGCATTCCCCGTGCATGGCAGTCGTTGACCAACTGTCGGAAATCTTCATCCGTACCGAAACAGGGATCGATGTGATGATAATCCAGCAAATCGTACTTGTGGTACTCCCCTGCTGCAAAAATCGGATTCATATAAATGCAGGTAGCACCCAGTTCTTGAATGTAATCCAGATTCTCGATCACGCCGCGCAGCGTTCCGCCGAGTTTTCCGCGTGTAATCTGACCGTTCCACTCTTTTTCGGATGATTTGCCCGAGATAAAGCGGTGACCCGTGGCGAAACTGTCCGGGAAGATATTGTAAACTACTGCATCCTGCGCCCATGCAGGCGGTGCTGCAATGTCTGCCGGATGGTTAAACGGCAGCTGGTAGTATTCCGATCTGTCGTCCACGCGGTGATCTGTAAAGAAATCGCCGTAATACAGCAGCTTCTGCGTTCCGTCGTCAAGTTCAAAATAGTAACAGATCCGCTTATAGGGGCTTTCCAAGATGACTTGGAAGTAATCAAACCATTCGTCCTGCGCTTCCACCTGCATTTCCACAGACGAGAAAATAACCGGTGTCAGGCGGCAGGCTCGGTCTGCATAAAACAGCGTGCAGTGCTTTAGATCATCGCGCCCGGCGCGCAGCCGGAACACGACATGGTTTGGGTCGATCCCGTGTGCCTGCTGTGACATCGGGATGTGTTGGATGGCTTCAAAATTCATTGTGTCATCTCCCTGTTTGGGGCAATCAACCTTTGACACCACCGGCAGTCAGGCCGGAGGTCATATGACGCTGTACGGCAAAGAACACAATCAGAATCGGCAGGCTGACTACCAGCGAGGCCGCTGCAAAAACTGGCCAGCTTCCGCTCATTTCTGTTGCCTGCAAAGAGTACAATCCGGCTGCCAGTGTATAATTCTCGGCACCTGTCATAAAGGTCGTTGCAAAGAGATATTCATTCCAGACATAAATCAAGATCATAACCGCCGTAACCAAAATACTGGGGCGCGCCAGCGGAAGAACAATGCGCGTGACAAGCTGGATGCCGCTTGCGCCGTCAATTTCCGCCGCTTCCTCGATTTCGCGCGGTATCGTATCAAAGTATCCTTTCATGTTCAACAGACCAAACTCAGCCATCGTTCCGGTATAAATCAGAATCAAGCCAACTTTGCTGTTGATCAGTCCCAGCGGGCGCAGCAGTGTATAAATCGCAAACATGGAAAGGACAGATGGGAAAGAGTACAGCAGAACCAACTGCTTCAGAATCGGCTTGCGCCCCTTAAAGCGCATACGGGAAAACGCATAGGCAGCCGGAATTGCTGCCACAAGCGAAATAACAACGGTGACTACCGCCAGCGTCATACTGTTTTTAAACCACAGCATGACAGGTTCTTCGGTAAAGACCGCAACATAATTTCGCAGCGTGAAGTTCTTCGGGATAAAACGGAAGTCCGAACTCACAAGACTGTTGTCGGCATTCAAAGAAACCGACAGTGCATACAAAATCGGGATCAGCGTGACGAAACAAATCACGATGAACAAAATATGCAGACAAATCTGCTTGGCTGCCTGCTTGAGCATACGCTTTTGATGCCGCGTCATCTGTTACCCCTCCTTTGCTTTTCGGCTGGTCACCACCGAGAACAGAATCAAAATAGCAAAAATCAAAATGGAGACCGCAGAACTGTATCCGTAATTGTTTGTGATAAAGGCGTTCTCGTAGGCATAGGTCAGGATGGTGTGGATATTGGCACCGGTTTTCGCACCTGCCTGCTGTGTCAGCAGGTATACCACGTCGAATTGCTTAAATGTCGTAAACACGGTAATCAGCACCGAGGGAGCAATAATCTGGCGGATTGCGGGAATCGTAATAAAGTACGCCCGCTGGAACCAGTTTGCGCCATCGAGAATCGCACTCTCGTAGCAGCTATGATCCACCGCCTGCAAAGCACCATCCATAATCATAATCATAAACGGCAGCGCCAGCCAAAGGTTGACAACCGTGCAGCAGAGAAATGCCGAGACATCGTTTGCCAGCCAGCGCACTGTCGCCAGCCCCAGCTTCTGCATCCACTGGTTCAGCAAGCCGAACTGCGAATTGAAGATGCCGGTTTTCCAGAGCAGGATCGACACATAGCCCGGCATGGCCCAAGGGATCATAAGCAGTGTCTTGTAGACTCGCCTACCCTTAAAATCCTGTATGTTCAAAAGACTGGCCAGCACAAAGGCAATCACAAGCTGCAGCACCATATTCAGCACAGTCCACAGTATGGTTCGAAGCAGTGCCGCCAAAAAGCCGGAATCAAAAACAAACAGCGCGTCTTTATAATTCTTCAGCCCTACAAACGAGAAGTTGAACCAATGGTAAACATTCATGTTTGTAAAGGAGATGTACGCCGTGTACAGAATTGGGAATACAACGATCAGCAAAATCAAAAGCAACGAGGGGGCGCTGCACAAATAGGCCCAAAACGTTTCTTTTTTATTTTTCTTCATAGTGCGGCCTTTCCGCATCACTGCATCTGTTTGATAAGGCTCTCTGCCTGTTGCTGGGCGGCCTGCGCGCTGCTGCGGACATCTTTTCCGCTCATGTTTACATCCACAAGCAGATTTTCCGTAACAGTCCACATAACGTCCATTTCGGGAACGTTCGGCATGGGAACCGCATCCTGCGCCGTATCGTACATAGCCATAACCATATCGTCACCGCTGATAGCCGGGTCATCATAGCAACTCTGCTTTGCAGGGGCGCAGCCGCTTGCTTTCGCCATCGCAATACCAACGGAATCGTTTGCCAGGACCTGCAAGACCTTTGCAATGGCATCGTGCTTGCGCTCAGCTGCAACTTTCAGTACATGGATACCCTGCACACCGGAATACGGTGCAATTTTGTTGCCAGTCTCATCTACAGTAGGCATCGGTGCAATGCCAAGGTCAATACCGCTCTCGCGCGCCGTGGGAACCAGCCAAGGGCCACCGATGGTGGAATGTGCTTTTCCTTCGCGGAACAGCGTATTCACGGTAGAATACTCACCCTCGGTTGGCATAAGCTCCACGAATTTCTTGTGGTATTCCAGCGCCTTGATGGTGTTCTCATCATCGAGGCCGGGTTCACCATTTTCGTTCAGAATGTACCCGCCAAACGCATGGAGCCAGCCCGCAGCATAGTACGCCGTGCTGTGCTGTTCCACGAAGCCGTAATGTCCGCCTTTCGTGTTTTCCTGCATATATTTGTACAGTTCTTCTGTGGTCGAAGGTACTTCATCATCACTCATATAACGTCTGTTGTACATATAGAGCAGCGTCTCAAAGTAGATCGGAAGCTGATACACTTCCCCTTTGTAGGTAGCAGCCTCAATCGTCATCGGAATGTACTGATCCAAGGTGCTCTTGTCAACGAAATCCGTTATCGGTGCGAGAATGCCCATTTCAGCGTAAACGCCAATTTTATCGTGGGCAAAGAAGTACATATCCGGGGCAGAATTCGGGTCGTTGCCGACCATCTTCAGCGAATCGGTCAGACCGTCTTTCTTTTCCAGTTTTACCACGATATCCGGGGCAAGCGTATCCAACTCTGTCTGCAACGCCTGCGCGACTTCATCTTCTTTGTCGTGCCAGATCGTGATGGTAACCGGGCCATCTGTCTGCGCAGTATTATCCGTGCCGCCCGACGAGCAGCCGGTCATCAGCAACGATACCGCTACACATACACTTAAAAATCTTGCTATCAGGCGCTTCATGGAATACCTGCCTTTCTGATTGTGTCAAATAAGGAGTACGGGCCGTTCAGCCCGTACTCTATGATTTTCTAAGGAAGATTACTTTTTCTTTTTGGAGATGACCACGCCGCCTGCCACAACGGCAATCACCACAACAACGACAATTACAATCGGCATCGCGTTGGACTTGGTTTCTGCGGGTTCCGCTGCAACCGTAGGCTCGCTCTCTGCAGCAGGAGCCTCTGCTGTTTCTACAGTCTCAGCCGGGGCTTCATAGGTGACTTCTGCATTTTCCGCATCGCTCACCACGATCCACAGATCCTTGCCTGTTTCCACACTGAGGTCACTGGTCTGAACGCTGCCGTCGCTGCCATTCACGATAATGCTGTTGACCCAGCCGGGAACAGAAAGCGTCAGCCAGCCGTCCTCCCCTTCCTGCAGGGCTTCGCCAGGCCAAGAAGAGAATGCGTTCGTGCCGTCCGGTGCGGACCATGCCCACAGATGCGGCTCGCTCCAGTCTGCGGGAGCTTTTACATGAACGGTAATATCTTCTGCAACGGGAGCATTCGGATCATTGTACGTAAAATCGGAAGTTCCGTCCTCAGAAACCGTAACCCACACCTCAGCTGCATCGATGGAGATATCCTCCGTCTGCACATCGCCGCTGTTGCCGTTGACAATGATGCTGTTCACCCAAACGGGAGCGCTGGCAGTGTACCAGCCATCTTCGCCTTTGCTCATGGTCTTGCCGGGCCATGCTTCAAAAGCATTTTTGCCATCCGGTGCAGACCATGCCCACAGGCAGACATCCTGCCAATCATCGGGAACCTGCGCATGGATCTTGAATTTTTCTACATACTCCGGCAGATCACCGGTAGTCTGTGCATCGTAACTGATTTCCACATTTTCTGCATCAGTCACCGTGACCCAAGCATTCTTGCTTTCCAGCTTGTAGTCGCTGGTCTGAACCGCTGCATCATTTGCATTGATAATAATGTTGTTGGTGGTTTCGGGAATCCAGCAGTAATACCAGCCATCATTGTTGCTGTCTGCTTCCATCTCGCCACCGGGCCATGCATCAAAAGCGTTTGTGCCATCGTCTGCCCATGCCCACAGGTGCGGGTCTGACCAGTCAGATGGGAGTTTTGCGTAGACGATCATTTTTCCATCGGATGCTTCCTCTGCAAACGCAGCAACGGGCATAAGCAGACACAGCATCAATGCCGCCAGCACAACTGCAAACAAGTGTTTTACTCTGCTCATATTTGTTTCCTTCTTTCCAAACGGTGAAGAGTTTTTGAGATTTTCTGATGCGCATCCTTGACATCTACAGAGTAACACTCCCAGCACCCCACGTCAACAAAGAAATAGGGAAACGGTTTCCTTTCAATTTGTGCATATTTCATCATATATTCACTATTTGAATGTGCAGTTTGCTAGTAATTTTTGTGTTTTTCTTCCGTATGTAACCATTTTGTAATTTTTGCAGTTCTTTATTTTCCTTTTGTTTCCCATTTCATTTTTGTACACTGTTTTAACAGCCGTCTAAGATTCTCTTAAATTTTATAGTGTAAAAAATTGCATTGCATCTGCACGATTGCCGTCAATTCTTACTTCCAGATGCAGATGGTTGCCTGTAACGCGTCCGGTGTGGCCAACGTAACCGATGACTTGCCCGGCCTGCACCTGCTGACCGGTGGTGACGCAGATGGACGAGCAGTGGGCATACAGCGTTTCCAGCCCGCCGCCATGGTCGATTTGGATGTAGTAGCCGTAGCTGCCGCCCCAGCTGTCCAGACCGTTGGCAACGGTGACAGTTCCGTCTGCAGCGGCGAGGATCGGTGTACCCTCGGCGCAGGCAATGTCGGTGCCGGTGTGGGAACTGACCTCGCCGGTGATGGGGTCCACACGATGGCCAAATTGTGAGGTAATTGTACCTGCAACCGGCAGTGGCCATTGCAGTGTGCCTGTTGGGGCGCGTGTACCATCAGGAGGCATGACTTCTCCCCCACCCTGCTCAAAGCCGCCGAGCAGTTCCGCCCACAGTTCCTCGTACTGAGGGTCCTGCAGGAGTTGCAGGTAGGTCTTTTGTCGGGTGGTGAAATGATAATCTACCGCCATCTCATCGGGTGTTTTGTGGGTCAGTTCTATCACAAGGACGGTTTCGGTTATTTCTGTGGTAGTTGGGTTGCCGTCCTCATCAGTGGTGTCTATGGTGACAGTCTCCGGGTGGGTGTAGTAGTCCACCGCGTTCATCGCCCACATAATTTCCCGCAGTTTATCTACCTGCTCCTCTGTCAGTGCCGCAACGGGTGCGCCTTGTTCATTGCCGGATACATACGATGAAAAGACCGCCAAGACATCTTGCCAGCGGATGTAGTATACATCATCGTTGGCGGTAATGTCTTGGCGGTCGTGCTGTACGGTGTCGGAGATTTCTTCCAGCCTGTCGCGGTATTCTGCTGTCAGGGTTTCTACGGCTTCACGCACGGTGACGGACGCTGCGTTGGGGGCATCGGCGGCAAAGAAAATGCCGTAAGCCGAGCCGGACACAAAGGCCACAAGGCAGATTATAATAACTATGCTTAGTACGACGCTTGTGCCCGAAATAATTGCAGTTACAAGGCTGCGTAGATTTTCGAGATAGTGCCGAATTGCCGAAAGCGTGGCTTTGGTTTTCTGCTGTATCGCTGACCGTGCAGGGCTGACCTGCCAGCATATTTTCGATTTGGGCGTCCGTGAGGGACAGCCCGGTTTCGCGGCGCATCTGTTCTCGGATGTCATCCACGCAACGGATCATGCCGAGTTCCAGACTGTGCGCAGTGTCAGCCGCAGGGATGGCGTTGTCGATGCGCATGAGATCCACCGTCCAGCCGCCCAAATCCATGAGGAGCATGGACGGTTCGTCCTGCAAAAGCCCCACTTCGGTCATAAGGGCGGCGTAGCCTTGAGGGAAGACAGCAACTTCCTCGATGGTAATGCTGTACTCCACGCCCTCGAATTTGAAATTCACGGGCTGGTTGCTCCGCAGCAGATAATCTTTGAACTTGGGTTTGTCGCGTCCGAAACTGGTCAGTGGCAGGCCCGCCGCAATGCGCACCGAGCATTCGGGAGGCAAACCGCGCT
>OJNY01000567.1_pt1 | contig 27777 bp, 38 predicted proteins | sample 1597931 | NCBI WGS metagenome assembly OJNY01 (sample SAMN01915209, study PRJEB22387) | human gut metagenome | isolation source: stool | host: Homo sapiens | place: USA
CACTTCCCCGGTGCTTGATATTCAGCCTTTATTTGTTGTCAGCAGCCCCCGTTTCTCGGTCTGCGTGTAGTTCCTTGTAAACTGACCTAAATCGTCGCTAAAACTAAAACCAATGGACGAACCGTATGGGTATGTTAAGTCTGTTCAGGAGCAATTTAATAATTGCCGATGTGAAATCAAGTATTCCAATGAGTATTACGATACTTTAGGTTTAGAACGCCCAGACGGAACTGAAAGCGATATGAAACTATTGGAGTTTGCTCCTGTGACATTTACTTTCGTAAAAAAAGATAAGTAAAATTTCAATTTGACAAAGGAGTGTGATTGTATGAAAACTATGAAGATAAGAAAAGTAATCATTGTAATTGCTTTAATACTTCTATGCATTGTTGGGTATTTGTTTTATAGCAGACCTATGTCAATCCAACAACGCTATCCAATGCTTAATCTTGATAAATGCACGGAGATTACTGGATACTACAAAGTGGATGAACAAATAGAACTTACTGAGTTTAGTATTGAAAAGGATAGCAAAGAGTTTGCAGCACTTTGGGCTTTACTGTATGAGCAGGATTACCGCCGTAGTTTAAAAGACATATTACCGAGAGGAACACGCATTCACCCAACAGAAGCAGGTGATTTTCAATGGGAAGTTATCTTCCACTTTGACGATGTTGTGCTAAATGATGGAAGTATTGGCTCTGGAGGAATGTTACGTATCCAAAGTTGGTATGGTGAGTTAGACATACATTTTGATGGAGAGATACTGGCTTGTAATACGGATGAACAAGAAACTTGGGAAAAAGAAGTTCTTGACGCAATTCAGTAAGATAAACCAAACTTGAATTTGACAAAGGAGTGTGATTGTATGAAAAAGCCTTGGATTATTAGAGCCTTGCTATTGATTGCATACTGTGTTCCATTTGCATTTCTTTCCGTGAATGGTGATGCAACTTCTGGAACAATGCTGTTTTACGGGGTAATGATTGCAGGCTTTGCCTTGCTGTGTTGGGGAGCATTGAAAGCAAACCATGTGCCTGTTATTTATATCGGCAATTTATTGAGCTTTGGTTCTTCCTATGCAGTTGCAAAACTGTCTGGTATGGAGCCGATGGGACACTATTTCAAGCCTTTTACTTCCTACGGTCTGATTATCGTCATTTCGGTTGTTGCCATTATTGTCCATACGATTATCGTGCTGATTTACAGATCAAAGAAAAAGGCAACCTAACTAATTCCAAATTGACAAAGGAGCGTGATTGTATGAAAAAGAATAAGGGTATCGCTATTTTGTTGTTCGCTATTTTACTGCAAATGTGTAGTTCGGGAATGGAGTTGCTTACATTGGCAGTAGGTGCTGTCGGATTGGTTCTTGCCATTGTTGATGATAGCAAGAAAGACTGACCAATTCCAATTTGACAAAGGAGTGTGATTGTATGGGTAAAGCGATTTTAGCAATGATTGTAACTGTAATTGTTGGTTTTATGAGTAGTGCCATCTTTGCAAACTGGGTCAATGCACCCGAATGGGGTATTGTTCTTGCAATTGCAGTTATGGGTGGATTTATCATCTACTTCAACGATAAGAAGAAGTAACCAAATTCAAGTTTGTGGAGAACGAGATAACAATAAAAAAGGTGCCCCGAAGGACACCTTATGCGGCATTACTTTTGTGTGATGTATCGACAATGATTCCTGCATCCAAGTAAACGGAAAGAGAGGTCAGAATCATTTCCCTAAGGTCCTCTGTCAGCTTTACAAATTGATCCAGATCCTGGTTTTTGTAGATGGCTGTCGAAAACTGATGCATAATACCGGAGCTTGCGATCACGTTAGTGACAATCGTAGCAATTTCATTGGCATAGGAAATGTGAACCTGCAGCCCATGAAGTGATGCTTCCAGGGCATAAGCAGAGGCGTAACGCCTGATTTTATCACACAGATCATTGTAACCTTTTTTATATTTTGATTTTAAGACAGAGACCGGAATGTGGTCTTTGTTATTCTTAAGTACCAGAAGGAGACGGCGAAGCTCTTCAATATCCGGATACTTTTTCGTATAGTTATCATCCAGCATAACATACCTCCAATGGGGCTGTCGCAATGACAGCCCTAAAATTATGCACTTTGTTCTGCCATCTGGTAAGGATCCGCAGTAAAGGAAATATTGTAGATTCGTCTGGAAGTCTCGAAGCGGACATAATCCGTGGAAACCTCTAAAATAGACTTTACCACAGCGGTTCGGATGCACTGTCCCTCGTAGAGATAAAGGGCAGGCATTCCCGGAACGAGAACATTGGCAAGCGTACCTGTAACATTCACGATATGTTTTGTTCTATTGCGTAACATAAGCATTCTCCTTTGAAATTATATTTGTGAGTATATCTGCGATATATTTGGCGCAGGCCCTTTCTTCCTTTGTCTGGGGTCTAAAGTGAAATAAAACAACACAGCCCAGTGGTTTTGATACAGTCCCGATGGGATAGAGGCTGTCCAGATAGTAGTTGCTATTATCGAATATCGGGATTTTTTCTGTATCCTGATAGTGATATACCTGAAGCTCATTTATCAACTTACGAACAGGTCCTGATAAAGGGTAGTTGTCCGAAAGAGCGATCCCTCTTGCTGCCAGCACAAACTGTGTAGAGCAGATGGCACAGGCAGTAGAACTGCTTTTTGCAAATGCTTCCAGATATTCATTACAAAGAGATAAGAGTGTCTGCATTTCCTCGTACTTTTTAAGTAGAATTGTCTGCCCGCTTGTGCGGATCTCCATGGAATCTTTGGGATTGATACCAAGTTTATTCCTGATTTCCCTGGGAAGAACGATTCGTCCAAGATCATCTATGGTTCTTATGGTGCCTAAAGATAATTGATTATTCATAGGATTCCTTTCTTATGGGGATCTGTAGAAGCATCCCCATTTCATTATGCGGCTTTCTGTCTGTTTGCCCTTTCTTCCTTTGCCTTTTTGATAAGATACGGTGCCATAGCCATTTCCCAACAGTCGATGTAGGATTTTACACGGGACAGACGCTCGTAGAGATCCAGATCACTCATGTTTGCATAGGCTTTTCCCGTACTGACAAAGGAATTAGGCTTCATGTAGGTTCCGCCATTAGCATTCTGCACAGGGATTCCTTTCCCGTTTTCGACTTCGATGTACCAGGGAAGCTTACGGACATTCCCTTTTGCATCCTTTGTGGCACGGATCAGTTTGAATTTTGTGACCTGTGCATAGCCGTCTTTATCGGGGGAACCAAATATCTTTTCTTCCAAAAAACTGTAACTTTCGACGCAAGCTTCGATCCTGGAGAGGAAAAACTTTACCTGCTCCGGAGAAAGGTTGGCAGATACAGTTACTGCCTTATCACCGGTGCCTTTGGAATAGTCCTTCATTAAGATACCGATTAAAGAGTACCGTTTTCTGCCGTCAGCATCTATTTCACCGTTTGCATGGATGTGGGCATAGCTATGGATCCCTGCAGATTTCAGTTTATCCTGGAACTCTACCAGGGTCTTGCTGTTCTTATAGACAGCAATCTGGTTGGAAATATAATCTTCATTTTTCATAAGATACCTTCTTTCTTGTATGTATTTTAAGCTGCATATTTCTGGTTAATCTTTGCAATCAGGATTTTACCAAGGGTTGTGGGAAGCTTACTAAGATCGCTGATGTCGATAAAACCATCCCCATAGATCCGCTTGATATTCGGTTTATCATCCCCGATAGCTGCGGCAAAGAGTGTAATACCTTTTCTTTCATATTCTGCCTTGATTCCCCGAAGATCCGCTTCTGCTGCAGTACCAAAGTAACCACCACTTCCGGCAGGCTGTCCATCGGAAATGATAAACAACAGCTTGCAAGGTTCCGGGCGTGTCATAAGGCGTTCTGCTACAAACCTCAGGGCTGCGCCGTCACGGTTTCCGTCACGTGCCGACATATCCATCATCCGGAATTTGTCATTGCCGTCCACGGAATCAAATTCGGCATAGGCAAAGAGATCAACGTCGTAGCATTCCGTATGACCGTAAACTGCAATCGGGATGTTCAAAGATCTGCAGAAGTCGTAAAGAATAATGGATGCAGATCTGGCATAGGTAATTCTTTGTTTGCTGGACATAGATCCGCTTTCATCGTTTAATATGGCAATCGCAATATCCATGCTGTCGTCCGGGAGTTTCCTCTTATAGAAGATCTTTCCGTCTCCCCTGAAGGCATTCCGTACATTGATCCGGCGACCCATGGGGAGATTATCAAGCTTGGCTCCCTCTTTTTTAACCTTCAACTTTTGGGATACACATTTCTGAAGTCTTTTGGAGATAAGTAACAGTGGTGGTGCTACCTGCTTATAACTTTCCTTGTAGTGGGGAGCCACATGGAGCATCCGGTGGATTTTGACATCGACCTCTTTATGGGCGTTGCCATAACGGATCTTATCGGACTCCGCCTGCAGTTCTTCGGAAAGCTCTTTCTCACATTCGTCATAGGTCATTTCGGTGGCTACCTGTGTCAGAACCTTGCCCATGTCAGCAGTGGCATCGTTAAGATACCCACTTCCTTCATAAGTGGTGTCTTTTGTGGTGCTGCCGGTTCCTTCTGTTTCAAAGTCGTCGGTCTTTGTAAGCGCAATACGACCGGCTTCCTCCTCTAAGACTTTTTGAATTTCTTTTCTTAATTCTTCCTGCTCATCTGGATCAAAGGAGGTTATCCCGATTCCTCTTGCCTGTTTTCCGGTTCCATTTGGTGCGCTACTCCCACTTGCTACCTGCTTTTGCATAGCAGCTTCAGCTTTTTGGGGATGTTTCTTAAGTTCCTCAATGTAGTCCTGCATATAGGGCCAGAGCAAGAGCAGGATATGATTGGCTGCAACAAAGCGTTCTCTTCCGTCATCGGAATAGGCTGCATTGTCAATGTAGGGAATACAGTCATTGATGACATCTAACAAGGGTCCACAATAACCTCCAAGATTGTTAATATCGCCACTCTTCGCATACTGGATCAGCAGATTGATGAGAATCGCCACTTCAAAATGCACTTTTTTAATTTCATCACTTACAGAATCCATGGTCTCGGCAAATTTTAAGTTGTTCAGAAGAATACTGTAACGAACCGTACCCTGGAAGGCATCGCACATTCTGCTCTCGATATAGACATCCTCCATGATATTCACAAGCTGATGGGTGACTAAGGAGATGGCAGAGAGTACGGCTTTGTCATTCTTTGCAAATGCGGTCTTGATCTGTGAAAGCGCATTTTCCTGGGGAAGAGTCAAATCATCCGGCTCTGCTGGATAGAATCTCCCTGTGGAAAGTGTGCTATGATAAAGAGCAAGCATATCAAAATCAGAATACAGAATATGCCCGCACTCATGGGATACCATACCGTACAGACTAAGATGCTTAAGCTTCCTTGTCGGAAAACGTCTTGTAAGGAAATTCCCGGCGTTAATAGTAATCACGCGATTATCCGTGAAAGCAGCTTCAGCGTCTTCGGAATCGTCGTAGAAGGTTTTAACACGGCTTGAGCGGTGATATCTTTTGGTAATTCCTTCCGCAATATCCGTAAGATATGCGGCATACTGGGGAGAGGAGAAGAACTCCTCATCCGTCAGTTTCCCTTTCTTTTCGGCAATCCGTTTATGGATTGCGATATGTGATGTTCTCATTTGTTTGTCGATCCTCCTTTGTTTGCTGGCAGATGCTCCCCTAACAATTCCTCCACGGTGTATCCGAAATACAAAGCCATGGCACATAGTACGTGCGCTGGGGGTAAATACCTTCCGGATTCATAGTAGGAGATACTGCGTGGGGAAATCCCAAGATGCTTCGCCAATGAAACTTGCGACAGTTTATGGCGAATACGCAGATATTGTAGGTTCATTGCCAGATTTGCTTTTAACTTTTCTTCTTTTTCGGGCATAGGGATTCCTCCTTATGCTGCAAACTTCTGCTCAATGCAGGTATTTAAGATTTCTTCCCGGCACTCAGGATCCGCAGAAGCAGATGCAAGAATCGTGTATTTTGCAGATTCCAATGCGTTTCCGCTCACCATATAGGACTGTACCCAGGAGATCAGTTCCCTGACACCGCAGCTTCCGTCTGTAATCATAGATTCTTTGCAGTGTTCATTTACATCCATGACAGTCGATGCCATTAAAGTTACCGTGGATCTGTCGGTGCAGCCGGTAATGTTCATGGCACGTTCCGTAAGGATGGATACACTGGGCGCATCCATGTCAAAGACCAGGTTCATTCTGGAAATTACCGACTGGTTCATGTCACGGCATCCGGCATAGTTGTTATTTGTGGTAATGATCACAACCGTATCGGGATGTCTGTGAATGACATCACCGGTCGTAAGAGTAATACTGGCACAGCGGTCAAGCAGTGCATTTAGACCTACCAGGACTCCCGGATTAGAAATTACGGTAGGCTCCTGGATCTCGATGACATAGCCATTTTTCATGGCTTCTACGAGGGGAGTCTCCACGTAACGAAAGCGCTGTCCGGTGGATGCGCCTTTAGATTCTGCCCTGGCATCCGTCTCCATAACTTCTAAGAGCTTCTGATAGACTTCGTCTTCGGAAACGTCATCCTTATAAATCCCCGTGAGCTTTTCATAAGCGGAGGAGGGATCCATCTGTAAATCCAGGAAGGTCGGATATTCTTTTACACCGGTGTGATCTTTTTCATTTTCCGGAAGCATCTGCCCAAGAAAATCATAGATTTCAGTGTTTGCAGAGCAGGTATAGGACAGATAAGGAAGACCCAGTCCTGCAGCAATCGCTTTGGCAGCCTCTGTTTTACCGGTTCCCGCAGGCCCGCGCATCATAAAATTACGCATGGGCTGCGCAGAAGACGTGGTTGCTTTTGCGTGGGCGCAGATGGTAACTACTTCCGGGGGAATGACATACCAGTCCTCCAGTGTGGGAATTAACAGCTGTTCGGTAGCGGAAAAATCTCTTTCGGAAAACTTATATTTCCCGATCAGATCTTTCTTGTCTGTGACTACGGAAGCTTTCACTCTGGGAGTTGCTGTTAAGATTTCAAACTCACCAAAAAGTACACTGGTAGGAGAGTAGTTACCGTTCTTTAGATTCATTTCTGTAAGAAGGGGGATATTACCGGTACGTGAATCGGCAATCTTAATTCCGGTGTCTCCGAGATTTTTGGCATTTTCAATACGACGGTAGAAATTATCACAGAGTATAAATGCTGCTTTTTCTGCGGTTGCCATATCGGAAAATCCGGCTTCCTTACATTTTAGAAGAGTATCATAATTTTCCTTAAATTCATCGTCCTTCATAGCTTCCGGAATCAGGGTAAAAAAGAGGGCACTGCCGGTACAGCCTTTTTCCGATAACATATATACCGTTGCGTTGCTGTTTGCATCCGCAAAGCAGCCAGCCCGAAAGGATCCGCTCTTTTTATTAAATACAACGACATGGATCTGCCCGGTTCTGCTGTGGTATTCTGCCATGATCTGCTCATTTTGTGTACCAATCGCACTGTTTGACATAGAAGAGGAGATGGTCGTGTCCATTTCCATGTATTCCATCAGTGCCTGTAAAACAGGACCGTGGTAGGTAGCCACTGTGGTAGTTGTATTGTACTTTGATTTGTCGGTACTGCTTTTTGTGTGCGCAGCCTTATCAAAGGGTTCCGGCAGACCAATATTCCAGGTCCATTTTTCGTATAAGCGTGTGTTAGCCATTGTTTTTCATCCTCCTTATATCCAGGATACCTGTATGGTATTCCCGGCAATCTTTGCCTCTAATTCATTGTCACCAAGTACACAAATCAGTTCCTGCCAGTAGTTCTTCCCTGGAAATGCATCCAAAGAGCACAGGAAACGTTCCTTTTTCTGGCAGTTGATTACAATGTCACCATTTTCCTTGATCGTAAGTTTGTTATGCCCCTGTGCATGAAGCTCTGTGATCTGTTTGTCGAGAATCTGTCGGCCTACCAGATCAAACCATGCCTTTACATCAACCACCGCAGGCTCTTTTGGAATGGATGCCTCGCAGTCTTCCGCATTCTCCGGAAGGAAGTTTCCGATGGTCATGGGTTCAATATGGATCCGCCCATAAAAATCAAAAGAAACATCCGCATGGGTAAAAGCCGCCATGTTTTCCACCTGGATCCGTACCGTGTCACCGTCCATGAGATTACGCAAGGTAGGTTCTTTGTCCCATTTCCAGACAGCATCCGGATAGGCAGATTTTAATTTCTCAGAGATCCGAAGCCTGTACTGTGTCATAAGAACCTGCACATCCTCTAAAGAGAGTGTCATGCCGCTCTCCCTGTTTGGGGATAGGATCTGAATACTTTCATTGCTTTGTTGCAGCTTCCGCTTTCGATGCAGTGATTTGCTGCATTTCCTATTTGTGCATCTTTCTGCCAAAAAATAATGGATCAGCAAAAAGAGTACCCAAAGACCAAACAGAATTAAAATAACAATCTGTCCGGGTTTCTTTGGTACTAACAATGCAATCGCAAGGATTACGGGCAGCAAAATACGGTAGCTTGTGGTAAATACATTCTTTTTCATTGGATTCATCCTTTCTGATTTTGAAAATATGGAAATAAAAAAAGAGGAATCACAGTCGTGAAATAATCTCACGATTGCAATTCCTCACTTTTGTCCAGTGCATTAGGCACCAAACGGTAATCCTTCCTCACCACAGTCATCGGCACCGGAAAAACCTGATGCATCCGGTTCGGGTGTGTTCTGCGGCGTGTTTTTGGGTTTACTGGTGTGGGCATACCGCCAGTCATACAGTGTGACTTTGGCACGCCACCCCTCACTTCCGTCATTTCTTTTAAAGGTCTCAAGTTCAAGATCCCCGGTAATGGTGATAAGACTTCCTTTTTTTACGCCGGCATCTGTCAGCCGTTGTGCTGCTTTCCCGTAGAGGACACAGCTAAAAAAGTTGGGCCTTTCATGTTCCCCATAGCCTTTGTTTACGGCAAGACCAAACTGCACGTATTTGGTATTTTTCCCATTCGTGCTGGTCTTAAGCTCCACATCTGCGGTTGCTCTGCCGGTAGTAGTGATAGTTACAAGATCTCCCATTCTTTCTTCTCCTTTCTGGGTGTCAAAAATTTTTGTAATAAAAAAAGTGCCAAAAAAATGCCACTTTTAAAGATGGCAATTCTTTGACACTTATTACAAACTTAAACAACGTGTGCTTCTATCCCGAACGGAATGCACAAAAATCAATTACAAAATAAGAGTAGCATAGATTACAGAAACTGTCAAATATTATAAAAATGATGATTCAGAGGTTGTTATCCTATAATCGATGAAACTTATTCGCTTACGGAGTTGCTTTTTCGCTTCGGATACACTGACAGTAGAAGCACCGTTTAAGCGCTCCTGCTCGGCCCGTAATACATTTGCACGCAGATGCAGCATCTGCTCTTCTTCAAAGGCATCAATACTCATCAGAGAAAGAGCTCCTTTCAAATTTTGTAATATAAATAAATTCTTTGGTTTCTTCTGTTAAAGTGGAAATAGAATTATAGTCAATTCATAGTGTTGTAGTATTAGAAAAGAAATTCTCCATAATTTTGGCGATCATCAATTATGTAATCAATTTTAACGGATTTCTCATTTTCTTTTACCTGGAATACAAACCATAAATGAGGCCAAAAGTTTGTTACACGATATTTAGCTGGAATATAGCGTAACCGAGCACAACCAATAAAGGGTGTCATTTCAAGCAGGGATATAGCTTTATCGTAGGAATCCAGCAACCGCAGAGCACATTCTTCACCATTATCGCGGGCGCACCGGTAGGTATACTCTTCAAGAACAGTATTGGCTGCTGGAGAAATATCAACAGTGTACATAGTATTATCCTCTTAACGCAGCTCTGAGTTTGGCAGAAGCACTTCTGGCTGGAATATCAGCAATTCCGGATTTTCTAAGTTCTTCCACTTCGATCAGCTTTTCGCGTAATTCTAATTGTTTTTCTCTCTGGTCAAAAGCATGGATATCCATTACTACAAGATCACCCTCACCGTTTTTGGTAAGAAAAACCGGTTCGCCGGTAGTTTTGCATAAGTTGGCAATTTCGGTATAATTCTGCCTGATTGTAGCAGAAGGCTTAATGATAGTATGCATATCTGTACTCCTTTCGGCATAGTAATATTGTAACGTAATTTTAATTGAATTATACTATATGTTATGGATATTCGCAATGCATATATAAAAATCGCTAATAAAACCTATATTAGTTGAAGCACAATCTGCTGCTTCAGATACAGGTTTGCAATGGCAGACAGCACAGGAATCCGGGAAGAGCTTGTTCTTGCACTTGTCACCAGGGTGTTATAGTCTGTCTCCTCATCGTTATAGAGTGCTTCCATGAGGGCAGTGGAATCCTTCAGATGAGAAATGTGATTTTCATTGCACAGGATAACTTCTGCAGCAGACAGATCCTGGTTTTTTAATAGCTGCATGACCTGTGATTCTAAAGGATCCAACCGGACAGAATGGAAAATACACAAAGCAGTTTTAAGCGGCACCTTGCGGGATAAGAGGAGTTTCACAAAAGTAAGCAGCTTGACAGGAATGCTGTTTGGCACCGCCTGAAGCTGCAGGTGGCCGATCAGAGCATAGAGTGCATCCACGCCCACATAATCTTCCCCGCAGACTAAAAGCTTTCGCTGTAAAAGTCTGTTTAGATACTGGTCGAACTCTTCCTCACTAAGGACATGGAGTTCTCTTTCTTTTTCATAAAACTCCTTTCGCAGTTCATCATAGGTTAAGATTCGGAAAGAAAGACAGGACCATAATACAAGTTCCATGGAAGTCAGACCATATTCCCTGTCTGCACAGACAATGGTGGGAAGTCCATGTTTATTGAATTTGAAGGTTCCAACAGCAGTGTAAAGTCTAATCATAGTTTTTGTCACTCCTCTAAAGTTTTTTATGCTGATAAAAAATAGTAGATCCGCAGTTTCTGCTTTGCTCTAAAGATCCCGGTGGAAACGACACTGTGGCTTACCTTATAGTAAGCGGCAAGCTCAGAGATGTTGTACCCACAGAGGCGGTTTAACAGGAACATTTCCAGGTGCTTCCTGGCAGGTTCTGTCTGGTTATTTTCATAAGCCTTTAACATGAGCCGGGTTTCCAAATCGGAAAATGCCTGATCGTTTGGATCCTTCAGCACATCGGAAAGTGTGAGCTCTTTGTCATCAGATAGCGGGGAGTCCAAAGAAACGGTGATTCCCTGCCATTTGGCTGCCTTTCTACACTGGGAAAGCAGTGCATGTCGGATTACAACGGATGCAAACGTAGGAAAGGAAGCCCCTTTATCCTGCTTGTACTGGATAGCTGCATGGCAGAGTGCCTCACAGCCGGTCTGGTAAAGGTCATTGTATTCTAGCTCCTCCGTATTTTTGTTCATGCCTATGGTGTTAAGAATAATGTTCCTGATAAGATATAAGTGTCCCTCCACTAACTGTTTTTCTTTTTCGGTCATCATGTCCATTCACCTCCCCTTATGCGACTTTCACATGGTGGTTTGTAAGTACTTTTCTGCATTCCTGCATCAGGAGGTCACAGCGGTATTCTGAAAACTGTCCGATGTGTGCCTGAGCGTCTGTAAGACAGAAGATATCCTGGATCCAGCGGTAGGCATCTTTTCTGGAGAAAATCCCGTTTTTCCAGATGGCATCAAACAGACGATGCGTTTCAATTCGTTTGTGTCGAAGGTCACCGTTAGCTAAAGATCCTTTTGGTTCCAAAGTACCTGCATGAACACCAACATAAGAGTCACATGCAGGATACCTGGAGCAGACATACAAATACTCATCCAGGGCACGCTCCTTGTAGACGTAAGAGGCTTTTCTTAATACGGCAGTTTTGCCACAGTAAGGGCATTTCATGTTCTTGGGTTTCATTTTGGTTTTCAAGGTGATCATCTCCTTTCTACGTAGGGAATACGTAATAAATCGTGTTTATAAGTATATTTTAGAAAAGGGTGCAGGCAGTGCCTACACCCATGGAGCAGTTTCTCCTGCAAAGATCTGCCAGACTGGAAATAAATGGAAATTATCAGAAGAGATTTGTGATTTCCGTAGTGATTCTGGGGATCACTGTGTTGTTAAAGATGTTGGTGAGTGCGGCAAGAAGCAGCGCACCCAGTACGACGGCAATGATGATCTTGACACCATCGGAAATGTAGAAATCGCCGCGCTCATTGCTAAGAGCGTTGTGGATACGGGTCTTCATGGATAAAATTTTTCTGTTCATTGGATTCTCCTTATGCTTGATAGGTGTACGGGTTACGAAAATTTTTACATGGGGTCACCTCCCTTACGCCTTTTGTCATTAAAAAAAGGCCCCGAGGGACCCGATGACTTCTATGGACAGGACGACCACATAAATAAGCAGGATGCAGAATAGCATCATCATGGAATATTTCTGCATCTGCTTGGGGCGTTTAGCGGCTTCTTTTTTCAAATTATTCTGCTCAATCTGCCGCATATCGAAAGAGAGCATCTTAAAGTACATCTGTTGATCGTCTCCACGCAGTGTGCCGATCAGCCCCCGGATAATATCCGATAACATGGTAGACCCCACACGATTTTGCAGGTGAAGCAGGGCATTTTCATAATTGCCGGTACGCATATCAGCAATCGTGGTATCCAGTTCTGCACCCAGGTTTGGACCGGCAATCCGTCTGTAAGAGACAAGGAGCTTTAGAACATCCCTGTCGGTGGCAATACTCTGCCCGATACTGATGCAGAACCTGGGAAGCTCGGCTTCGATAAGTTTCTTTCGTTTTTTAACGAGGTCGAAAGCCTTGTAGTAGGTAGAAAACCACATTAGAACCGCTAGTCCCAGTATCAGGAATCCAAAAAGCGGTGAGGATAAAAAAAGCGGCAGCGATAAAGCTGCCACAATGAGGGAAGTAAATAGTGCCTTCAGCGTATAAGTTTCTGGTGACAAGTAAATCCCTGCAATGGACAGGGTAAGGGCAAGCTTCCCACGTTTTATGGGATCCAGCTTCAGTAGCGGACTGAATCGCTCTGCTATTTTGGTAAGGTACACATCGAATAGATTTTCCTTACCGATACCGGTCTGCTTTTTGGCAAGTAACATCATCTTGGATGTCTTTGGCGTAGGCACATCCACAATGGCACAGGATAGATGATATAGTCCCAGTGCGAGCAGACCACAGGCAGACATGATAAGTAGTGTTGTCATAGGTTACCTTCTTTCTTACTTGTATTCCACAGGTTTTGACAGTGCCATGATACGGGTGAACGAAAAAAGCACGATGGCAGCACAGACTGCCAGGGTGATTTTTCCGGGAATGGAATACATAAGTGTTTCAAACCAGGAGTGATTTAAGACATACAAAAGAGGGATGTTGCCAACAACTAAGAACATCATGGCAAAGGCCTCTTTCTTGGGCTCGTTGATGATCGCTTCAAGCTCCGACTGAAGGATCCGCTGATCCGAAAACTTCTGCACCGTATAGGTTAAGGTGTTTCGCATGGTACGGTCCGACTGGCACTGAATCAGGGTATTACACCACTCATGAAAGATCTGGTTTGGAATCTTCATCTTCAGGTTGTTTAGCGTCGAGATCATATTGGCGTTTATCATCTCTGATTCTATGATGAAACTTTCAAAATGCCCCTTTACCGGAGGATTTAAGTACGGCAGATTTTCCTTTACCGCGGTCAGCAGGTCACCGCTTCGTAAGTACGAGGTGGTAATCACAGAGATAGCAGTTTCCAGCTCCTCATTTAAGTGCTTCTTATAGACCGCCGCGGTACTTCGTAAGTACCAGATCGGAGTAAAAGCAAATCCGGCTCCTAAAATGGGAACCATAAACGGATTGTCAAAAAGGATCGCTAAGAGTGCCCCTAAAATAAACAAAAGAAGGCAGATACGCTTTACAGCAGAGAATCTTGTGGCTCTTCCGGTGGCTACAAGGAGCTGTTCTACCTCTAAGACCTCCCGGTTAAAGAATCCCTTAGCAGGTTTTCCAAGGAGAATGTCCATGTCATCTCTCAGAGTGCTCTTCCTACTGGGGGAGAATACTTTAAGAAAATCCGAAAAGCGGACGTTAAACAGGGAAAACAGGGAACTTAGTAGTAATAAAAAGATAATTATCTGGGTCCAGTACACGCTACTTTCCTCCTTCTTTGCATGGGGTATCCGGTAAAAATGGTTTTAGTTTCCCGGCGGGAACCCCGTTGTCTAACATCCGGCGCTTTAAGTTATCTGAGATGCCGCCAAGCTTTTTATGGGAGCCAATGACGGTGATGTTGCCATATGCATCTGTGATATTGTCGGTGACATCAAACTGGTATAAGGGATGGAAGATGAGTTCCCCATCCTTAAAATCTTCCCCTTCGATGATCTGCATGGTACGTCTGGAACCGTCCTCGAGTTGTTTTGTAAATACAACAATCGGATAGGCTTCCACCATGATCTGCATCAGGATTTCGTCAGCCATATTGTACTTTCGCTTTGCCAGTGTCATCATGCGACGGTAGGTGGACTCCGCGGAATTACTATGGATGGTGGTAACTACCGTGTGACCGGTTCGGGAGCTTTCCGCGACGGACAAAGCTTCTTTGGCGGAACGCATTTCCCCAACCCCGATCACGTCCGGATGCTTACGAAGAACACGCTCTAACAAAAGATCCTGGTCGATATCCAGGGCAGGATTTTCACTGGGACGGGTAAGCAAGTGAACCACACTGTTGATGGCATGCCCCTCGGCATCCCGCTTGATCAAATCAAATTCCCTACTGCCTTCCTCAATGGTAATGAGCCGTCTGTTGTTTGGTACCATGGATAAGAGCCAGCTCATAAGAGTAGTTTTCCCGGATCCCGTGCTTCCGGAGATGCAGACGGATACCCCATAACGGATACAGCAGGTAAGAAAATCAAGCATCTCTTCTGTGGCGGAACCGGAGGCGATAAGCTTATCCTTGGATACGGACTGTTGGTTTACAATACGGATAGAAGCATTGATGCCGACTTCCGGATCTACGATAGGAGTCTTGTCCACGGAGATACGGATATTCTTATCAAGAAATCCGATTACGGAAGGCATGGTATCATCAATTACCATGCCGCAGGTGTTAAGGAGCCTCCTGGTGACATCAATGGCAGCCTGGGGAGAAGGAAAGCGGTCAGGAATTTTTTCCGAATGTCCGCCACTGGTAATGACTTCGATATCATCATAGGCATTGATGTTGACTTCCTCTACGCCGGGCTTATAGATCCATTTTTTCAGAAAAGAAATACCGGCCATATCTTCGTAGAGACGGTCTACCAGTTCTTCTGTTGTCTGTCCATCTACGTGATAAGAGCGGTTCAGTACATATTGTAATATGTAATCCTTCAGTAACTTCCTGGCTTCCTCTGGATTCCCTTCGTTTGATAGGGTATCTGCGTGATTCTGTGTGACGAATCTCTGGACATCCGTAAGAATCTGTTCATAGGTAAGCCCATCCGATGCCTTCGAGGAAAAGAAAAGGTCATTCAGACGCTCCATTTGTGCTTTCCTCCTTTCTGACCGGTGCATCCGTAAATTCTTCCTTGGTAGGATCTATCAGGAGACTGTCCGGGAGATCCTCTTTGGAATCGGAAAGCTTATTTTTTACAAGCTTCAGAGCATTTAAGTAGCGTTGATTGCAGTAGGGAAGTGCCCGGAACATCTGCCCACTGGTGCCGCACCGTTCGATTTCCTTTGTGTAGGGCAGGATCCCGTCAAAACCACCGATCAGATTATCCATTTCATCGATAGCATGAAAAGGTCTTGCAAGTCCGGCAAAGGTCAGTTGCTCATCAAATTTAAACTTACTATCCGTAAGCAGGGCTTTGTGAGCCCTGAAGTAACTTAAGCCCCGCAGGTCCGGTGTAATGATCCGGACAACCAGGTCGGCAGCTTCCATCGCTGTCGGCGCAAAAAAATTAAGCATATTTGCACTGCAGTCGATCAGGATGTAATCGACAAGCTTTGCACATTCGGAAATGAATATTTTGATTTTCTCGTATTTTAATTCCGGATAACTAAATGGATTTTCTCCGGCGGCATATCCTAAGACTCCGATAAAGGGGTATTCCTTTAATACCACAACACGCTCTGCAATCAGGGCGTTGTTGATCTCCAGAGCGGTTAAGACATTTCCGATGGATGCGGAGGTTTCTAAGATCCGGTCAGGCATCCAGACAGGAAGCATCGGAGTGGAAGAGTCAGCATTGATAATCAGGGCCTTTTTCTTCCCGGCGGTTAAAACTTTCGCAAGATTGCAGGCAAACATGGACTTTCCACTTCCAGGATTCCCCCAGATGGTAATGATTTTTCCCATAGTAACCTCCTATTCTGCAGCGGCAGACTGCTCTTCGGTAGCACCTGTGGTCTCTTCTGCGTCAGGAGCAACTGCTGGCGTTTCCGTGGTAAGAGATGAGGTAAGTTCCTCTTCGCTGGTACCGTCTCCATAGAGAGTTACCAGGATGTCTCCCTGCCTTCCTAAGAGATCTTCTGCAAGAGCCTCATTACCACGACTGATGAGAGCAGCGTGAAGAACTCCTTCATTTTCAAACCTGGTTAAGAGCAGAGCCTGGACAGGAGTGGCAAGCACCGTGATGGTAGCGGTCTGTTGTCTTTCTTCGTCTTCCGCAGGTGGTGTTGTATAATCAATGGGAAGACCCTCAGAGTCCGTAACCCCAAGAACTTTTACATAACGAAGCTCCGGGATATCTGCCACAGGTTCCAAGACATCCTCTTTGTCATAGTGGAAGAGCCTGATAATGTCATTGGCCTGCAGCTTATCGGACAGGCCGGAAGCCAGAGTCTGGGTGGTAATGGAAATGGCAACATAACCATCCGGGATATGATTGAGGGACAGATCCGAGGATAACGGATCTTTGCTTAACTTTGTGGGGAGCAGATAGTCTCCGGCATAGAGATTTGTGGTGGCATAGGTACCTGTTACATCGGAAATCTCCTTGGCGAGACCATCCGGCAAGTTGTAGCCACCCACTTCAACGAGCTCTACGTCGGCGGAGGTGACGATACTTCCTCTTGCTACGTCTGATTTCATACGCACAATCTGCGTGGTGTGGCTGGTTTTACTGGTTACGGCGGGAATTGCTATAAAGGCAACAATGGCAGCCAGAATAAGGCTTAAGATGCCATAAATAAAACGGTTATTCATTTTCATAGGTTTGTCTCCTGTATCAAAATAGTGAAAGAATCTCATAAAATAAGCACCCAAGAAACAAAAAGGGTGCAAAGGGGATGGCAGTAGGTTTTCTTCTGTAATGAAGGCGCAAGGGCAGTGTTGCAAAGATGGCGGCTGTGCCAGACAGGATAAGAATCTGGCACAGCCCCAAGGCTCCGTAGTAGAGACCCAAAACGGTTACAAGCTTGATATCGCCGCCACCGATTCCACCATTGGTTGCAACTGCAATGATGAGAAGTAAGAAAAAACCAACACTGCCACCCAGACCAGTCTTAAAAATAAGAAGTGGCAGGGAAGGTGCGATACCCAGGATAAGTTTTAGCAGGATACCGGATAGACACCACAGGGATAAAAACACCAGGGCAGTGCTCTTTATCAGATGGTGCCTGAAATCGTAGATCCCGAATAAAAGAAGGAACACCAGGGTAAGGATCCGGTAGATTAGGTAAAGGCTACTCACGCTTACTATACCAGTCATCATACATGGAGCCCTGAATATATACGGAGTCGGTAACTCCGGTAGAGAGCATTCCGGATGGCGTCCACATATCCATCACGTAGGTATACACCGGATAATAGCCGTCCGGGTACCAGACGGGAGTGAAATGTACGTGCCTTGAGTAAGTCGAGTATTCATTTTCTTTGAAGGAAAAGGTATTTGCACCGGTTTTCTCAAGTAGACGCCAGTAGGTATCATAGGAAAACTCCGGGAAGTAGGATACCGCGGACTGAACTTGCGTATAGTGGCTGTCCGGCGCATTGACCGTGAAGCTTGCATTCAGAATTTCTTTGATGCCGTACCCACTTTTCATGGTGTCGCCGCTTTTTGTGGGGACAATATCATCGGGAGAAATATCTGAGGATGCAAAAAGAGCTGCATGATAACCTGTGGAGGTAAAATCATACCAGCCATTATCGACCCACTCCCCATCATCCACCCATTCGCCATGGGCAGTAGTACAGCCTTTGGGGCAGCTTTTGCTATGTCCCTCCGATTCCCAGTGCCAGTCGGGTTCCCATTCCCATTTTGCGTGCCAGGATGCACTCCAGACAGACCAGGAGGCATTTGTCTTTACCGGTTCTGATGGGAGCGTGGATGTGGAAAATCCGGGATTGGTATCCGTAGCAAGAGGATCCGGTGGAATGTTTTCCTCCAGAGAAACAATTCTTGCAAGGAATGAAGTTTTTGCAGTTCCCACACCACTGACAGAGACACTGATCTTGACAGTCCCCGGGTCTTTTGGTGTGTGCCATTTGACCCAGACAAGTTGCGAACCGTTCTTTGGCATAACAATATCACTCACCGTATAGGTCCTGCCGTCAATATAAAAGGTAGCACTTGCAGGATCGTCGGGATTTACTTCTGTAGAACTGGTAAGTACAATGCTGGATATTACATCCGTGTCTACGCGGTAGGTGTAATCCGGAGCCTCTAGCTCCTCTGCAGGAACGTCTTTATAACTTACGATACCGATACCTAAAGACGATAAGATGGCATCATCCGACACTTTTCCGCTAGTGCTTCCGGTCCATGCAGGGTATCCGAGATCAGATTTTTCTAAAAACAGCGCAAGCGGCAGGTTCTGGTGTGTCAGGGAGGGAAGCACCTTTCTTAATGCACCTCCGGATAACTTGTTGTAAAGGGCAGCCTCCGTTGCTGTCATGGCATAGTTTTTTCCATTGAGCGTGAAGTAGGCAATGGGTTCGATCACCAATTTGTAATCCCCATTAATCAGATTCTCAAAAGGGATGCCGGTTTTGGATGCGATAAATTTAGCCGCATACTCTGAACAGAAGTAGCGTTTTATCGCAGCAATGCTGGCTTTGTTCACAGATCCGCTGATGATTCTTGGTAGAGCGACAGCTGGTTTTGAGTAGGTGTAGGAGGCATTAATGGAAAGCGATGAGCCTGCAGTATATTGCAGTTTGGACACTTTTCCAAAGTTTAGCACCGTGGAGGAAATGTTGCAGTTTGATAAATCAATGGGAGTAGCAACAACGCTGCCTCCCGTGGTAACGACTGTAACCCGAACACCATCCTGGTTATTTCGCCAGACGTTTAGTTCGGATCCTGTACCAAAAGATCCACCGCCTCCATCAATATTTCCATCACCCATAGCATTAGTGGAAATGCCTGTGGATAAAAATATCGTTAGGGATAGAAGCAGTGGGAAAAAGTATTTCCTAAGTGCTGTCATAAGATCTCCTTTGCAATAAAAAAGACATGGCGTGCTTACCATGTCTTAGTCGTTTTTTGTTATTCACCCATAGTGCCTATTTGCTTGTTGATGTCTCCATCACTGTCAACCACATCATAAGTAGTATTACCGGTATCAATCCAACCAAATACCGGATCATAAACTTGTCCGGGATGGGAACTTTCTGAATTATCAGCAGGAGTCTGCACTTCTGGTGCCGTTACAGGAACCTCTTCCGGATAGGAAGGAACTTCGTCCTTATTTGTGGTATCCCCAATGGGCACCGGTTTATCGGTAGGTTTGGTCTCCTGAGCTTCCTCTTTTGTCACACTTCCGGATAGATCTACGGTGGATCCATTTTCATCTTCAGATATGACAGTCTGAGTATTGTCGGATACTTCACCGGTATAAAGAGGTTCTTCTTTGACAGATGCCTCCGGTACATCCGACTCTAATTTATCATCCCAGGTGTCTGCCAGGGTTTCTACTTCCTGAGTGGCAGGAGTGAACTCCTCTGTTGGTTCATAGTTTAAATACCAGGTGCCAGCAAGAAGTACCAGGCACAATGTACATAGTCCTCCGATGGAAAATACGACTTTTTTATCAATGTTCTTCTTTTTCATAGGCGGCTCCTTTCTTGGTCTTTAATTACATATACGCAAAACAGAGTATAAATCTTACAGAAGGTCAGTATTTTGTATTATGGGATCCCGTTAATTCTACGTGCCTTCGGATCGGAGGGAAAGACTCTCCAAACATTCGGATCCGGTATGTAATGTCGAACGATGCGATATATTCTATTTTTTCAGAATATTGACGGAATGTCAAATCAATATTTTCTACATCATAATCATCATTTGTAAGCTTTACTCTTGACCTCATGCCCTCGGTAAAACCAGCTCGCAAAGCATTTTTGTATGCAGTACTTAAGCTGATGTCAGACATATAGGAAGTAAGGTTGGCCTCTCGTTGGGAGTGAAAGGTATCTGCATAGATCCTGGCACTTACGTTATTTAACTCCATTTTAGCTGCATTACGGATGTTGATGCAGTTGATCTGTACAGAAGCATAGAGTAGGACGAAGGACAGGAGCATATTGATGGCGAGGATAATAAAGATGGAGAAAAAAGACATATCTCCTCGTTCATTTTTGATTCTGCTTTTCATAATTCACCTACTTCCAGTAATGTTCACTGACTCCGGCCCCATTTGCCTTCATGTCAATCGGGACCAGGTTCAGTTTCCAAAAGCCACCAAGATAACATCTTCCGGTTACTGTCACATAAAAGGGAGTTCCTATCTGGATCCTGTTGGTACTTCCGGAACTGGTTACCTGATAGGTAAGACCCTCGACTTCTGATAGGGGTGCAGCCAGATAGGAAAACAGGGCACCGGTATCAGCATTCGCGCCTCCGTTTAACTGGATCTGCTTTACCAGCTGGTCAGAAATATGATCCATTTCCTGCTTTACGGATATGATGTGGAACACATTTAAGATAAATGCCACCATAATCATTGCCACCAGGATATAGACAAAAGTACTGATGTAGGATACGTCACCCCTTTCGGATCTGATTATTTTTTTGATGTTCAAGTTTGTCACCTCCCGCATAAAAATAACGCAGGAAAGTTAAAAGGGGGAGTCTTTCCTGCGTCGTGTGAATGATACCAGTTATTCACGTTTCATATTGTAGCATAGTAAAGTGACAGTGAAAATCGCAAAGCCGTGCCAGTTAGTACTGTCTTAGTGCAAAATTTGTGCCAAACATGAAAAATAGCCAAAAACAAAATAAAAATATTTTCTGCTGGGCTAAGATCTTATTGTTATAACGGTGTGGAAAGTCAGAGACTCCTCATTATAGTACATTTGGATATCCCCATTATATTTTTTACATACACTTTTGATGCTTTTAGTTCCAAATCCATGAGCGTGTTTATCCGGTTTGGTAGAGATAAGCTTTCCACCAGAGTTCGAGAATGGGTTCACACGGCAGGAATTGACAACCGTGATTAAAACAAAGGGTGTATTTTCACGCTTGCAAATATTAACTTCGATATAAGAGTCTGGAACTTTGCCAGCAGCTTCCGTAGCATTATCTAGTAGATTACAAAAAAGAGAAGTGAGATCACTGTCTGACATATAATTCAATACTCCGCTACGAATGTCGGCAGTAAAAGCGATTCCCATATTGTTACACTGCCGTTTGTAGCGTGCCATAATTGCATTTAGAAGCTCATTGTCACAAATGCGGGCTGTTTCTTTTAAATCCGAAGAGAGAAGCAACTGATGAATATATGCACTTACCTTATCAGGGGCATTTTGTTCGTTCAGAGACGCAATAGACTGTAAATGTTTTTTAATATCATGAATGAGAATTGCCTGATTTGCGTTCTGTGAAAGCAGCATCTTATAATATTCTGTGAAATCACTTTCTTTTTGCAATAGCAGCTGCATTTCTGTATAATCCTGATTCTTTTTCCGGCTATACTGATTAATACCAAATATCAACAGGTTCATGAATAACAGGAATAAGGCACTGAGAGAAACCAGGCAGTTGGACTCAGCAGAGAGTGTATAGTGATCGTTGATATTCACGAAGGTGAACATAATAAACACAGAAGTGACAGGAATGATGATTAAAAGCAAAACAGAATTATCATCGGTATCTGAATTTTCCTGTAAACTTTTGAATAAATGTGTCAATAGATAAATAACGGCAAAAAAAGAAATTTTACTGCACAGGATCAAAAGAACTGTATTGTGAAAAGAGTCCATCTGCATATAAAAATGCGGAGCTGTCTGTGCGATGATATTGTATACGATTAACTCACACATTCCCATGACAGCAGCAAGCAAGGTGGAATGAAAGGCGGCTGAAGTCCATTTGATATCATACTGTGTGATAAGAAACAGAAAATTGGTCAATAAATAGGAAAACATATTTAACCATTTCATGTTAAAAAGGTATATAATAAACAAAAGAATATATAGCACACTCAGTATTGCAAGTCTGCCTGAAAAGGAATGCTTCGGGGAAAACAGGCGACTGGAATACTGTAAGAGAATGATAGCTTCCATGACAAATATAAATATATAAGAGATAATATGTTCCATGCTTCACCTCGTACTTTCTAAATAAAGGAGATAGGCTCCCTTAAAGGCACTGTATTTTCGTTTTGTCAGATAGGCAGTAAACTGACCATTTGACAGATGTACCAGCATATGGTCAAAATTAGTAATGTGTTCATAATTGATGATAAAACTCCGATGCGTCTGAAAAAAGCGGTTCACAGGTAACTGATCCAGCCAATATTGCATCGTATGAATTGATTCATAGTCACGTGCAGTAGTGTGAACGATAACCTTTTTCCCCTGTGCTTCCACCATAATGATAGAAGAAATCGGCACGTTATGAACCCCCTGCCGGGTCTCAATGGGAACCTGTACGGTCATAGAATGATATAAATCCAAGGCATCCTTCAGGTTTCGAAAAAGACGTTGTTTATCTATGGGTTTGGAAAGATAACGGAATACATGAAAACGCATGGCTTCATCCAAATACTCAGAATAAGAAGTAATAATGAAAATAATGGTATTCTTATTGCGTTTTTTTAACTCATTTCCTACATAGATTCCATTCAGTCCGGGCATTTCAATGTCAAGAAAAATTATATCCTTGGGGCTCTGATCCGCAAGTAAGGATTCACCACTGGAAAAAGAAACAATTTCCGGACACTTCAGATGCAGATGGTTGAAATAGCTTTTTAAGTATTTTTGCAGTTTTTCTATAATGAGTAAGTCATCATCACAAATGATAATACGCATCTTACGATTCTCCCTAAATTGATTATGATTTGATTATATATTAAATTGCAAAACAATGGGATATCAAAATCTCCCATTTTTGCGGCTTTTTGTGCTTTTCGGTCGTAGGATGTTGAAACAATTCTTAGAGTATATTATCTTCAAAGTGTAAATACCAACGATATCCCAAATAAAAGGAGGGCTTCTATATGAAGAACAATTTGACAAAAAAAGTAGCAAAAAAGACAGCCAAAGTTTTGGATTCCTTTTTAAGTATGGATGCAAATTCAGCATCATGCTGTATTGTGTATCAGCCTAAGGCACCGAAAGAACTGGAAAGGTATAGGAAGACAAAATAATGGAAAGATGCACAGGAAAAATAACAGACTGGCTGATAAAATGTGGTGCCATCCCGGAAACAGATCGAGAATTATACGAGTATGCTATATATAGTATTCTGTTATCTCTGTCACCCATGCTATTAGCATTAGCAATAGGTGCATTATTTGGGTCCGCAGTACAAGGGGTATTGACTATTACACCATTTGTGATTCTGCGGAAGTTCAGTGGTGGATATCATGCTAAGAGTGCAAGAGTCTGCTTTATTAGTTCCAGTCTGTTATTGGTACTGTGTATTTTTCTTTCGTCTGTTATCAAGTGTGACATTAAGTTATTAGTGGCTACGATATTATCTGCAATCAGCTTGGCTTATTTTAGTCCGCTTGAGAATGAAAACAGATTGTTGAGCAGGGAAGAACAAAAAAGATACAAAAAGGTAGTCATAAAGTTGTTAATATGCTTTGGATTGGTTGAACTATGCCTTCTTTGTCTGGGAATGACCGAGTGGCTTGTTTGTATTTCTATAGGAATGATGCTAACTGCTTTTTTGCAAGGACTGTGTATCGTTAAAAATCTTAAAACTAAACTGTGTTGTATGGACTAGGATGAAAGGAGGGCAGTCCACTAGAGAAATTAAAATGAGGAATATTATGAACATATGTAAAACTAAATAAAGAAAAATTAACGGAAATTATTATATGACGAAAGGTGGATATTAAATTATGAGAAAATATAAAAAGGTTGCTTCCTATGTATTGACAATGATCTTAGCTAGTTCATTAGCAGGCATGCCTGTGAAAGCAATGGAATCACAACAAAGGAATGAAACTACAGTACATGTAAAAGTGGTAGATAATTTAACAAACGAGATAATAGAATATGATATAGCAGATGAGCAGGTAACGTCGTCAATTAGTGATCAAAACATGAAAACAGGGGAACAGAAAGTAGAATATGATATGACATTAAAGTTACCTGCTGACAATGGCATAATGCTATGCGATAGCGTAACTAATGAACAGGAAGAATCGAGCATTCGTGCCAAAATTAAACTTACATATTCTTGGGCAAATAATAAAAATGATATTAAAATATCGAATGTAAGTGGTTCGTGGGAATGTACTAGCAGCAAATATTCTATGTCATTCTCGAATAGGACAGTTGGAGTAAATGATGGCAGACCGTTAGGGACAGGTAAATCTATAACCGAACATCCAACTTCGAACACTTTTTCATATAATACAGGCTGGGGATATGTACAATATAATCCGCAATCAACTACTGCTATGACAGGACCACGTGCATATTCTGAAGCAACTGGAAGTATTGATGGAATGGGTGGATCTTATACTATTTTTGTTACAGTGGATATCAATCGGAACTGATGTTTCATTAATATGACATTTAGAAAGGGGAAGATATGAAGAATGTATTCTCACGTTACTATAAAATAATATTCTCCAGTATTATCCTTGTTACGTTACTGGCACTGCGAGAAAACTATGTAGCTTTTGACGAAATGACGGGAATACGATCAGTTATACGTATGCTGTTATATACAGCCTGGGGAGGAGTGCTATCGACAAAGATTCGACGGAACAGAGTTGAAGGAGTGGAGTATGTTTGCTTTGCTATTTTCGGCTTTGTTGCGTTGAACCTATTAATTCCCATTTGGGAATTTCAAAGAAATCTTTATCTCTTTATCATAGCAATTCCTGGATTCGATAGTATTGTATTCCTGCTCACTGGACTGCTGGCTGGTTATATATGGGGACCAACTGAAAAAAATGACAAAGAGGTTGAGGAATTGTAACTAATATTGAAAAATGCATATCGAATGAATATGACCCTGCTGTCCAAAGACAGTGGCTACATACCTTCCTACAAACGCACGAAACTGACAGATGCCCTGCACACAGCCTTCGGTTTCCGAACGGATTACGAATTCATATCGAAAGCAGATATGCGAGCAATCATCAAAGAAACGAAACATAAAAAATAGCACAATTTCAAAAATAGTACATATCGATGCAAAAACCAAAACAGCCACACCGTAGATAAATACTGAGGTTAGGAATAGTGTTAACTGCTTTTTTGCAATGGTGGTGTATTGCTTTTGGCAATAGAAAAAATAACAAAAATTATTTAAGATAGGAGAAAGGCATAATGATAAAGAAAGTAAAATATATCGTATGTAGTTTAATGATTACTTTTACAGGAGTATTACTGGGATTATCCATGAAAGTAGAAGCAATGGAAAACAAGGATAGTAATATTGAAGCAATATATGATATTGCAGACGCAATTTCCCAAAAGGATTGGAATAGATTTACAGGCTATTTTTCAACATCTGAACAGGAATACTATAATTACTATTTTGATTCACAGGAAACCGTTGGAGTGAAACAGGTGAAGAGAGCAGTGGTAGATGAAATTATACCTGTAGAACCAGTTGTTGCTCAAGATAGTTTGTTGACAAAAGAATACCCGATTTTGAATAATGCAGAAGATATAAAATGTTACATTTTGGCACTAAATTGTGATGTAAGCATAGAAAATGAATTTTTTTTCAATGGAATAAATTATTTTCTTGTTGTGTTTGCCCAAGAAGACGGAGAGATGAAAATTATACAGTTTAATCGACCTACAATGAAACTGCTTGAAAATTCACTTATTCAGACTATGGATGCTAATGGAAGTAATTCAGACGAGCGCTTATCAGGAATTAATGTTATTCAACAGGCTGAAAATGGTGTATGTGTAAATGCAAACAATGAAATTCTTAGTAATAATTTTACTACAATTTATGCTAGCAATGAAGGAGAAGATGACAGCATTGAAGTGTATGCTGGTGGAACAGGGAATTACCCCAATTTAAATCATTACGCAATATATTCCTACCCTGAGGAAATAAAGGTAAAAATGAATAAAACAGGAAATGGCAACATAAAAACAGTAGCTATGGAAGAGTATATCAAATGTACGTTGCCAAATGAATGGATGGGAAGTTGGAATGCAGATGCATTAAAGGCGGGAGCTTATTGTGTAAAAATGGTTGGATGGTATAGAACTCTTAAGCCAGTTTCGAGTACTGGAGGCTATCATGTGACCCAAGGTACACAGAATTATATAGAATCCTCTAACTATTCAACAACAGATAGTGCTGTAAATGCGATTCGATGTTCTGGAATGGCAAATTCAACATGCAATTTATTTTTCCCAGAATATGCACGAGGAGTAAAAGGAGACAAAGGGGTTAAAGCCAGTGGTAAATTAAAACAATATGGGACGCTGGCCTTGGCTCAGGACGGATATGGATACCGTAATATATTGAATTATTATTATTCTGGATCTTCATATTCAGATGGAGATGTGGTATTGTTTAGTTATGAAGAATAGATATAAACGAAAATTGATATTCATTATTTTCAGATGGAGATGTGGTATTGTTTAGCTATGAAGAATAGATATAAACGAAAATTGATATTCATTATTGCAATTTTAGGATTAAGTTTAGTATGCTGCAAAAGTAAAACAGAGCCAATTAATAATCTGGCATCATGGACTCTGGATGATGGTTGGACAATAAATAGAATTGATATTAGAGATAATTATGCCAATTTCATATTATTATATCAAGATCAGGAAATAGCAGATGTGGAAATTTCAAAATTTGCAGAATCATCATGGATTGATCGGGATACAACAGCAGATAAATTTGTGCAAGTATATTTAGGTCAGCATGCAGAACTAAAGAGCAGTAGTGAGTTACAATTAGGTAGGAAAGAAGAAAAAATTCAAAAACTTATAGTTGCATGGGAATTAAGTGCTGCAGAGGTCGAAAATGGAGCAACTCCTCCAAAGGATGAAATATGGTATTTTGGATTTTCTAAGAATGAAGTTTTGTTTTGCGCAAAACTGTTGGATGAAAATGAGGAATTAGAATTTGAAACCATAATGAGAACGCTCAAATATTGAGATGTTGAGTGATAAGATCGAAAATGGGAACTATAGGGGATCTATTATCTCGATTGTAACCCCCAATGCTCTTTTCTTTTAATTAATAGTTTCCTGTATATGACAAATAAATACTTTATTTGTTAGAGAAAAATACTATATAAATCCCTGTTTCCTATTAAGGAGACAGGGATTTCAGACTGTAGACAAAGCTCCTTCCTGTGAGGGAGCTTTTCTTGTGTCATGA
>OJNY01000581.1_pt1 | contig 27382 bp, 21 predicted proteins | sample 1597931 | NCBI WGS metagenome assembly OJNY01 (sample SAMN01915209, study PRJEB22387) | human gut metagenome | isolation source: stool | host: Homo sapiens | place: USA
AAAACTAATTTAATTTTCAATCTAAATTACATGATATATTTTACATTTGAGGTTAAACACTATGATTCAATATAGCTATACCATGCCGCTTTCTTCGGTTAACCTGAACTGGATGAAAGAAACGTCGGATCAATATCTGTTCTTCGACATCGAGACAACCGGATTAAGTGCTGCCCGATCAGATCTCTATCTGATCGGATATGGAACGATTTTAAATAATGAACAGCTTCGCATCACTTTATTATTCAATGATGATGGCTGTTCCGAACCAAAGATACTCGCTGTATTTAAAGATATATTGTCTGACTACAAATATCTTGTTACATATAACGGTGACACCTTCGATCTTCCATATATAAAGGAAAAATACAGACAGTTCCGGCAAGAGATATCCTTCGATTCAATTATCAGTATTGATGTATACCGTAAAATAAGAAAATATAAAAAGCTGCTCCGGATGGATTCAATGAAACAATCCGCCCTGGAATCTGTTATGGGAATAGAACGGGACGAATTTCACTCAGGTGGCCTTCTGATCGATACATATCATGACTACCTAAGTACAAAGGATACGCAACTACTGGATATGCTTCTGTCTCATAATAAGGATGATATCTATGGCTTGTTTTATGTATCAGGTGCACTTACCCTTACTTCTTTCTTTGATGGCGACTTTGAGATATCGGAAACCACCTGCACCGATACACAGTTTATGATCTGTATGCAGACAAGAAAACTTGCGATTCCATTTGATACCAACTGCAATGATATACATATTTCAGGCAAAGATGAAATCGTGACGATCAATATTCCGGCTATCCATGATACACTGAAATATTTTTATAAGGACTATAAGAATTATTTCTATCTGCCATTAGAACAGACTGCCATCCACAAGGATGTTGCCTGTTATGTAGAAAACGCCTATAAAGAAAAAGCCCGCCCGGAAACTGCGTACACAACAAAGTCAAGTGTATTCATCCGACAGAACAAATTTAAAATGCCTCATATATTCAAATACGAACATACCGATAAAGACGGATACATCGAACTGGATGATGCTTTCATCAATGACAGGATACAGTTAAAAGAATATCTCCTCAATATTTTAAAGCAGATCAAATAGTTCCGGGACATACTGCAAAAGCGGAAATTGCAAGAATGCGGAATAAGAGCAAGGTTATAGGCAAAATATAATATACATAAAACAGTAAAATACCCACTGATGAAATTTCAACAGTGGGTATTTTTACATTTTATAAGAAATAATCTTTGATTATTCTTCTACAGGAGCTTCTTCAACTTCCTCTGTTTCCTCCGGAGCCGGAAGTAATGCCTTTACGCTCAGGCTGATCTTCTTCTCTTCCGGTTTGAAATCAACAACCTTAGCTTCGATCTCATCACCAATCTTATATACATCTTCCGGTTTTGCAACATGATCATATGAAATCTGTGAAACATGAAGTAATGCGTCAACGCCCGGCTCTAATTCAACGAATGCACCAAAGTCAGTCATACGTGCGATCTTACCTGTTACAACTGTTCCAACAGCATATTTCTCTTCTGCATTTAACCATGGATTTGTCTCATCAAACTTTAAGCTTAACGCAATCTTGTCACCATTGATGTCCTTAATGAATGCCTTAACAGTGTCACCAACCTTGAACATCTTCTTAGGGCTTTCTACTCTGCCCCATGACATCTCTGAAATATGAAGAAGTCCATCAGCACCACCGAGGTCAATGAATGCACCGAAATCTGTTACATTCTTTACTGTACCTTCTACTGTCATGCCAACTTCAATCTTTTCGAATAATTCTTTTGCAGCTGCAGCTTTTCTCTCAACGATGAGTTTCTTTCTGTTACCAATGATTCTTCTCTTCTTAGGATTGAACTCTGTAAGCTGGAATTCGATATCCTGGTCTAAGTACTTATCAAGGTTCTTTTCATATAAGTCAGATACAAGACTTGCTGGAATGAAAATTCTTGTCTCTTCGTAAAGAACATTTAAACCACCATTTACAACCTGAACAACCTTACCTGTAAGGATATCACCATTATTAAATGCTTCTTCTAATTTCTCGTTTACTTTCTCTGCTGCAACTCTCTTGTATGAAAGAGCAACCTGTCCTTCGCCATCATTTGTCTTGATAACCTTAACAGTGATTGGATCCCCAACTTTTACCAACTCTGTTAAATCAGCGTTTGGAGTATTTGTATATTCATTTCTGGTAATGATACCATCTGACTTATACTTGATATCAACTACGATCTCATCCGGCTTAACACCGATAATTGTTCCATCGATAATCTCTCCCTGTCTGATTGACGCCTTGCTTTCATCATTTTCTAACATCTGTTCAAAACTTAACTCTGCCATGCTACTATGAACCTCCTTAATAATATAATTTGGGGTAGATGCCCCCACAGTAATACCTACCCTACTAACGGATTCAAAAGTAGTCAAATCCAAATCAACGAGTGTCTGTATATAGTAAGTATTCTCACATTCTTGTTTACTAATATCATATAGCTTCTGAGTATTAGAACTATTTCGACCACCTATAACGATCATGGCATCTACAGTCTTTGCAATGTTCCTTGCTTCCGTCTGTCGAACTGCCGTTGCATTACAGATTGTCTCATGAACAAACACATTATACAATTTTTTTCGAATAATATCAACAATATCTTTAAATTTATTCTTATTAAAGGTGGTCTGTGATACTAAACTAAAGTTAATTTGCTCAAAATTCGGCTCATTTTCTATATTTTTCACCAAATCTTCTGCCTCTGAAACGCTCTGTACCGTATATGCTTTCGTCTCACACCAGCCAATAATACCCTCGACTTCCGGATGATCCCTGTTACCAACTATGATAATACGGTTTCCTTTTTTGCTCTCATCCTGTGCGATCGTATGGATTTTTTTTACAAACGGGCAGGTGGCATCTACCACGTTGACATGTCTGGCTTCCAACTGATCCATAACATCTTTCGATACTCCATGTGACCGGATAATAACCGTTGCATCTTTCTGCTGATCAAGTTCGGCAAGATCATCGATCACCAATATTCCTTTTTTCCTCAGGTCTTCGATCACTTCTTCATTATGAATGATCGGACCATAAGTATATACATGCTGTTTCCCGGCTTCTTTATACGCTGTATCAACGGCTCGCTGTACACCAAAGCAGAATCCTGCCGACTTTGCTAATATAATTTCCATATTTTGTCCATACTCCGGTTTTATTTTTCTGCAATGCTGATGATCTTAGCTACAACCTCATCGATACTCATATCTGAACTGTCAAGATATACAGCATCCTCTGCCTGCTTCAGTGGTGCAATCGGACGTTCCATGTCTTGTTTGTCCCTTGTGATAATGTCTGTTTCGATTTTATTGATATCCGGTGTTTCTCCCTTGGCTGTCAGTTCATCATATCTTCTCTTTGCACGAACTGCGGAAGAAGCGGTCAGATAGATTTTTACTTCTGCATTTGGAAGAATGTTTGTACCGATATCTCGTCCATCCATAACGACATCATTTTCTCTTGCAAGCTTTCTCTGAAGATCTAACAGCTTTTCTCTTACACATGGGATTGCAGATGATCTGGATGCCATGTTACCCACCTCTTCTTTTCTGAGACTTCCGGTTACATTCTCGCCATTCAGATATACCTGCTGTGCATGATCTTCATAACAGATTGTGATCTCGATCCCTGCGATCTCTTCGGCCACTGCATCTGCATCCGTTACATCTGTCTTTGCATTCAATAATGCAAGTGCAACTGCACGATACATCGCTCCGGTATCTACATAGATATATCCGAGTTTTCCTGCTACCAATTTTGCTATTGTACTTTTTCCTGCTCCTGCAGGTCCGTCAATTGCTATATTCATTTTTTCTCTCCTTTTATCCATTTACTTTAGTTACTACCTTCTGAACATGCAAGTCCCGCCAGATATCCGGTTGACCATGCGATCTGCAGATTAAATCCACCTGTCAGTGCATCTACATCCAAAACCTCGCCTGCAAAATACAGATGATCTACAAGTTTTGATTGCATTGTTGACGGAACAACCTCCTTTACGTTGACGCCGCCTTTTGTAATGATTGCCTCTTCAAAACCGCGAAGTCCCCGGAACGAAAGTGTAAACTGTTTGAGTACGGTTACTAAATTCTTTCGTTCTTCCTTTGTGATTGAATTCACCTTCTTATACGGATCGATTCCTGAACGTTTTATGACTACATCGATCAGTTTGACCGGAAGCAGATCACCAAGTGAATTATGAAAATCTTTATTAGCATATTTGCTAAAATCCCGAAGGATACGATCATCCAGCATTTCTTCTGTCATCGCAGGCTTCAGATCGATATACATGCTTAAATCCTTATCCAGATATTTATGAAGATATGCCGATGCCTTTATTACCAGAGGCCCGCTGATGCCAAAATGTGTAAACAACAGCTCTCCCTGTTCTTCAAACAGACACTTCTTTCCACATTTAATCACAAGCTCTACATTTTTTAACGATAGTCCCATAAGTTCTTTGCAGAATTCATCCTTTAATTCAAATGGAACAAGTGATGGTAAAAGCTCTTTGATCGTGTGCCCTGCGCTCTCGGCAAACCGATATCCGTCTCCGGTTGATCCGGTAAGCGGATACGATATCCCGCCGGTTGTTATGACGACTGCATCTCCATACACATCTTTCTTTCCATGTGCCGTCTTGATCTGTACGCCTTTTACTACCTGATCTTCTATAATAAGCTTCTGAACTTCCGTCTGTAGTTCTACTATGATCTCCTGATTTCGGTTTAATTTCGTTTTTAATACTCCGATCACGTCAGATGAATGATCGCTGACCGGAAATACACGATCTCCGCGTTCTACCTTTGTCTTTAGTCCAAGTTTCTCAAAGAAATCAATCGTCATCTGATTATCAAAGGTATAAAACGGACTGTACATGAATTTACTGTTTGTTGTCACCGACTGAAAAAAGCGGTCTGCATCCCCTGCATTTGTCAGGTTGCATCTCCCCTTACCTGTAATGAATAACTTCTTTCCAAGGCGATCATTCTTTTCAAATAATACAACCTCGCAGCCATTTTCCGCAGCTGTGATCGCAGCCATCATGCCGGCCGCACCACCACCGACTACTATTATTTTTTTCATTGCATCATCCTCTTTAAACCTTCATTCGATATAGTCACTAACAGTCTGTAGCTTTCTTTTAACTGTAGCTCCGGGGTGATATGGTCAATCGAACGTCCGTCTTCCTTTACCAGAATGATATTCATATTATAACTTCTTCTGAAATCAAGTTCTTTTAATGTCTTGCCGACCCATTCCGGTCGAACCGAGATCTCTGCTACATTGATGTTATCCGAAATCTCAAAGAATTCCAGAAAATTGCTACATAAGAGCTTTTTTGCAACATTAATTCCGGCATCCTTTTCCGGATAGATAACTTTATCCGCTCCGATCTTGGACAGGATCTTTGCTGCTTCATCGTTATTCGATTTAGCAAGAATATATGGAACACCCAGTTCTTTTGCTGTTATGATCGTCATTGCACTGGCTTCCAGATTATCACCCATTGCAACTACAACACCATCCATATTCTCAAGTCCTGCTTCTTTCAGACTCTCTGTCTCGCATACATTGATCGTCACCGCACAGGTAACCTGTGATGAAATCCGCTTCACACATTCAGGATTACTGTCGATCGCCAGAACCTGCGCACCGGATTCCATCAAAGTGAGGGCAACATTTGTTCCAAATCGCCCAAGCCCTACTACCGCAAATGATTTTTTCATACTTTCCTCCTTATCCAACGATCACATCTTCTTCCGGATAATGAAGAAGCCGATGTTTTCCGTTCTGTGTATTAAATGCTACCACCATAGATATCGGTCCAACTCGTCCGATATACATACAGATCATAATGATGATCTGTCCTGCCGTATTCAAAACAGGCGTCAGATTTCTGGATAATCCAACTGTACAGACAGCACTTGCAACCTCAAACAAGGCATCCAGCAGATTCACATCATTGGTCGCCATCAATAATATCGTCATTATAAATATTGTACTCATACTTAAGAATACAATTGCAACTGCTTTTTTTACAACGGATACCGGAATATTTCTCTTGAAGACCTCCGTATCCTCATGATTTCTGATCATGGCAGCAAATGTAAAGAAAATAACTGCAATTGTTACAGTCTTCATTCCTCCAGCTGTTCCAACCGGCGAACCGCCGATCATCATAAGTAACGCCCCGAAGAAAGCCGTTACCGGTCGAAGTGCTGCCTGTGGTACAGCCGCAAATCCTGCCGTACGAAGTGTTACCGACTGAAAAAAAGCATTTAATATCCGGTCTTTTTCGGATAAATTACCAAGAGTGTCCGGATTAGAGCGTTCAAGGAAATAGATAACAACTGTACCACCGATCAATAACAGCAATGTCATAAAAATTGCGATCTTCGTCTGTAAATGAACACCATTCCATGCCGACCGGATACTGCATTTCTTTGTACGGATTCTTCGAAACGCTTCAACCGTATCCCACCATACAATAAATCCGATTCCACCCATAATGATCAGAAAAGAAGTATTCAGCATCATCAAAAGATTGGAATGGTAAGGAATCAAACTGTCCGCACCCATAATGTCGAGACCGGCATTACAAAATGCTGAAACGGCATGAAATACTGAAAACCAGATTCCCTTTAATAATCCGTATTCTCTGCAATAATAAAAACTGTAAATAAATGCTCCAATTCCTTCGATCAGAAACGTTCCCTTTATTACTTTTATCGTAAACTTCAAAAGCCCTTGCTTACTGTTCAGATTAAATGCATCCTGCAACAGCATTGTACTTTTCAAGGTTATCTTCATTCTGAATAACAACATAAACAGTGTGATGATCGAAACGATTCCGAGTCCGCCGATCTGGATCAAAATTAATATCACACCTTTACCAAACAAACTCCAATAGGAAAATGTATCAACGACTACCAGACCTGTCACACATACGGATGTCGTCGATGTAAACGCAGCCGTCAGGAGATCTGTCCATGTTCCGTTTGCAGATGCAATCGGCAATGATAATAATATTGTTCCTACAATAACTGTGATAAGAAAGCCCAATGCTATAATTCTTGTTGTTGTAAGATAATTTCGGTTCACATATTTCTTCTTATTCATGATATACCCATAGACCTCTACTCAATGCAATCCCCCTGTCTCCGCCTTATCCGACAGATAACAAAATTCATGATATAAACATGGGAAGATACAGACCGGATACCACCAGTCTGCTCTTCCCATAGTATACCTGCATATGCCATTTTTCAAACGACATAACACTTTATAATCTTATACCGGATATGCCTTATCCTCTTTGTTTACAAGTGTTGCATCAACCTTTGTCTTCTTTGCTTCTCTTAACTTGAAGAAATCAACAGCAACCTGTGGGAACAATGCATATGTTAATACATCTTCATCCTGTTCCTTGTACTGAATCATTTCCTTCTCGATCTTACCAAGCTCGTTTTCAAGAAGATCAGCAGGACGACATGTGATAGGCTCCTGATCACCGATTACTTTCTTTCTAACTTCCGGATCAACAGGCTTTACAGACTGACCATACTCGCCGGCAACCAGTGCTTTTGCCTCTTTTGTACACATCTTGTATCTCTCGCCTGTAACAACATTTAATACAGCCTGAGTACCAACGATCTGGCTGGATGGAGTAACAAGAGGTGGTTCACCGAAGTCTTTACGAACTCTAGGGACTTCTTCCAGAACCTGTTCGAACTTATCTTCTGCGTTCATTTCCTTTAACTGTGATACAAGGTTTGATAACATACCACCCGGTACCTGATATAATAATGTCTTAACATTAACACCAAGAACCTTTGGATTCAGAAGGCCGGACTTAATCCACTCTTCTCTTAATGGTCTGAAGTAATCAGCGATCTCTGCGAGAAGGTTCTGATCAAATCCAGGATCATATGGTGTGCCTTCAAATGTCTTAGCCATAACTTCTGTTGCAGGCTGGCTTGTACCAAGTGCTAATGGTGAAATTGCTGTATCGATGATATCACATCCTGCTTCAACAGCCTTCATATATGTCATGGAAGCAACACCTGATGTATAATGTGTATGAAGCTGGATTGGAAGGGAAGAACCTTCCTTTAATGCCTGAACAAGCTCGGTTGCCTTATATGGAACAAGAAGGCCTGCCATATCCTTGATACAGATAGAATCTGCACCCATATCCTCAATTCTCTTAGCCATATCTTTCCAGTAATCAAGTGTATAAGCATCACCTAATGTATAGGAAAGTGCAACCTGTGCATGACCTTTTTCCTTGTTACATGCTTTAACAGCAGTTTCAAGGTTTCTGATATCATTTAAGCAGTCGAAAATTCTGATAATGTCAATACCGTTTGCAATTGACTTCTGAACAAAATATTCAACCACATCATCTGCATAATGACGGTAACCAAGAATGTTCTGACCTCTGAATAACATCTGAAGCTTTGTATTCTTAAAACCATCTCTTAATTTTCTAAGTCTCTCCCATGGATCTTCCTTAAGGAATCTGAGACATGCATCGAATGTAGCACCACCCCAGCACTCAACAGAATGATATCCAACCTTATCCATCTTATCGATGATTGGAAGCATCTGTTCTGTTGTCATACGGGTAGCGATCAGTGACTGATGCGCATCACGTAATACAGTTTCGGTTATCTTAACCGGTCTCTTTTCTGCCATTTCGAACCTCCTGAATATATTCTCATATGATTATGATCATTACTGTACATTAAAGATTGCAAGGAATGTTCCTGCTGCAACTGCTGTACCGATAACACCTGCAACATTTGGTCCCATTGCATTCATCAGAAGGAAGTTCGTAGGATCATACTGGGAACCTACCTTCTGAGAAACTCTGGCTGCCATAGGTACGGCAGATACACCGGCTGAACCGATCAGCGGATTAACCTTACCCTTTGTTACCAGACACATTAACTTACCAAATAATACACCGGCTGCTGTACCGAATGCAAATGCGATCAGACCGAGTAATACGATTTTTAAAGTACTGAACTTTAAGAACGCTTCTGCACTTGTACTTGCACCAACAGATGTACCAAGTAAGATAACTACGATATACATCATAGCATTGGATGCTGTCTCTGTAAGCTGTTTTACAACACCACACTCACGGAACAAGTTACCTAACATCAGCATACCAACCAGTGGAGCTGTTGTAGGAAGGATCAGAACAACTACAACTGTAACGATAATAGGGAAAAGAATCTTTTCCAGCTTGGTTACAGGACGAAGCTGTGGCATTCTGACCAGACGCTCTTTCTTTGTTGTGAGTGCTTTCATAATAGGTGGCTGGATGATTGGAACCAGTGACATATAAGAATATGCTGCTACTGCGATTGGTCCAAGTAATGTACCACCCATTCCAAGTTTACCGGCAAGGAAGATAGATGTAGGACCATCTGCACCACCGATAATAGAAATAGCTGCTGCTTCCTTACCATTGAATCCCATCAGGAAAGCAAGGAAATATGCACCGTAGATACCGAACTGAGCTGCAGCTCCAAGAAGAAAGCTTGCAGGGTTTGCAATCAACGGGCCGAAATCTGTCATGGCACCAACGCCCATGAAGATCAGTGAAGGAAGGATACTCCATTCATCCAACATATAGAAGTAATGTAATAATCCGCCTTCTGCCATTATATCTGGAAACATGTTAACAAGTAACATACCAAATGAGATTGGTACCAGAAGAAGTGGCTCAAAACCAAACTTAATTGCAAGGAACATGAAAACGAACGCTACAAGGATCATAACGTAGTTTTTCCAATCAAGACTTGCAAAACCGGTCTGATTTGCTAAATTTGACAATACGTCAACTATACTACTCATTTAGTCGTTCCTCCTATCAGATTTATACAAGTACAGCATTAGTTCAGAGTTGCTAATGTGTCTCCTGCCTCAACAGTTGCACCTGCTGCAACGTCGATGCTTGCTACTGTACCATCTTCTGGAGCAACAACTTCATTTTCCATCTTCATAGCTTCAAGGATCAGGATAACCTGTCCCTTCTTTACAGCGTCACCAACTTTTGCCTTAACATCAAGGATCTTACCAGGCATTGGAGAAGCAACCTTAATGGAACCTGCGCCTGCTGACTTAGCTGCCGGTGCTGGAGCCGGAGCTGCTGCTGGAGCCGGTGCAGCTACAGGAGCTGCTGCAACTGGTGCTGCTACAGGGGCAACGCCACCTGCTAATTCTTCAACTGAAACATCATATGATGTACCATTTACTGTAATTCTATAATTCTTCATCGATATATCCTCCTATTATTATCTCTTAATACGTCTGATCGGACGTGTCACAAGCTTATCTTTGCTTGGATACGTTGTATATGCATTCTGTCCTGCTGATGCAGCAGCAACTGCGGCTGTGATAACTGCAACCAGTTCAGAATCATTCATTACGCTTTCACCTGTTTCTGTCTTAACGATGTCAACGATCTGTCCTACCGGTGCAGATCCTGCATCTTCTGCCTTTGTCTCAGCAACAGGTTCTGTCTTAGCTGCTTCTGCTGCTTTTTTAGCTGCCTTCTTGGCTGCTTTTGCCTCTTTGTCAAAGAAGCCAGGAACAAATCTTAACAGATAGATGATAAATGATATAAAGATAAGAACAACGAATACAGTTGCCATACCGATCAGGGTATTGGTTCCGGCAGCTTTCATCTTATCTTCAAATGTCATGTTTGCTGCAATCTCAACATCAGTTGACTTATATGGGTACATACCCTGTGAAGAAAGGGCTTCATCAGCCTGCTCTTCACTGTAACCATACTGGTTCATTAACTGATATCTCTGTAAGTTATATGTTGCACTGTTGTCTACAAATGTTACCTTGATCAATGCCTCTTTTTCTGTACAGTCAGCATAAAGAGTTACAATTACATTTCCTTCCGTCTCTGTAATCTTGTATTCACCTGTAAAATCTTTAAACTCACCGCACTCATCACCGATATTACGGAATGACTTGACTGCTTCGATCTCATTCTCAGAAATTCCTGCATCAGAGCCTGCTTCTATAACATAGTTATAGGTCTCATCTGCGCTTGCATATTTCTGATATGTCTCACAGGCATCTTTTGCTACCTGCGCGATCTCCTGATCGTTATAAGCAAATTTTACTCCGTTATCATCAGAAGCACTACATCCGGCAAACATAAAAGTAACAGCTAACATAGAAACTATTAATAATAATTTTTTCTTCATTTAGTTGTCACTCCTTTTATATAGTACTGTGCTTCTTATAAGGTCTCATTTCTTCCTTTGAAAGGAGCATCTGGATCGCTGCGATCACTCTCTTTCTTGTAGCATCAGGCTCGATGATATCATCGATATATCCTCTGGATGCTGCTGAAGCTGCTCCTGAAAGAGCTGCAACATATTCTGCTTTCTTTTCCTTGATGAATGCAAGCTTGTCATCTGCTGCTGCAAGCTCATCTTCATACATGATCTTAACTGCCATCTCAGGATCCATAGTACCGATCACTGCATCTGGCCATGCATATACCATATCAGCTCCGATCGCCTTGGAGTTCATAACTGTATATGCTGTTCCATAAGCCTTGTCCATAACAACTGTAACCTTTGGAACGGTTGCATCTGCATATGCATTTGTAAGCTTTGCAAGAGCCTTTGAGATTGTCTTCTCTTCTTCAACTGTTGCAGCAAAGCCTGTTACATTTACAAGTGTAAGAACAGGAATGTTAAATGCATCACAGAAATCTACAAATTCTTCTGCCTTATATGCACCTGCTGTTGTGATCGTGTCTTCCTGATTACCAACACAGCCAACCGTGATACCATCCATACGGATCAGGGCTGTAACAACATCTCCTGCATATTCCTTCTTCATCTCAAGCACAAGAGAATCATCAGCGATATTCTGGATCACTGCTCTTGGATCGTTCTTGTAAGAATCAAGATTTGGGATAATTCTGTTTGGATTGTCATTTGCAGAAGCTTCCTTGTCATCCAGATTGCAGCTTGGAAGAACTTCAACCAGTGCACGGATCATACCAAGTAATTCTTCTTCTGTTTCAAATACACCATCAACATTTGCTGTATTCTCGCTTACATATTCAGCAGCGGAAGTATCTAACTTTGTAATATTGTTCTCTGCTAAAGCGTTTGGAGAATTTACAAATAACTTTGCGCCTTCCTTTGTCATGAACGTGAAGTCTGATAATGATGGAACAAGGGAAGCACCGCCGCCACATGCACCAAAAACAGCTGTGATCTGAGGAATAACACCTGAAGCCATAACCTGCTTGCCATATACTTCACCAAATGCATTCAATGCATCTGTAGCTTCCTGAAGTCTGAGTCCTGCACAGTCGATCATTCCGATGACAGGTGCGCCCATCTTCATAGCCATGTCATAAATTTTTGCAATCTTCTTGGCATGCATCTCACCAACGGAACCGCCTAAAACTTTAGCGTCCTGGCTGTATACATACACTAAATTGCCATTGATAACACCATATCCGGTGATAACACCATCTTTTGGAGTATCCTTATCCTGAATGTTAAAATCAGTATTTCTTGCTTTCACATAAGCACCGATTTCAACAAAGCTTGCGTCATCAAGCAATGCATTAATTCTATCGCTTGCTGACAGGGTGAGTTTGTTGCTCATTTCTAGCCCTCCATTAAATTTATTTTTAGGAGTTACATAAAAGTAATTCCAAATTTATGCCGATTTTATTGTAAAGCCTTTACGAATTTATTTCAAGTAAAATTATCATTACGACACAGTTTTTTCAGCACTTTTTAACAATCGAACATCCCTGCTATTTTTACTTAAAAAACAAAAGGGGAAAGTGGAAGTAATTGTCAGAAAATACCCCATTTTCCCCATAATTGTCTGTTTTGTGGTTAGTTATTCATAACTATACGGCTTTTAATTTTATATTAATCCTTCAGGACATTTTTGTTTGATACCAGATAATCGATCAGTGAAATGATCGTTAATACAAGTGCAGCATAGATCAGCACCTGTTCGATTACAAATATCACTTTTCCACCAAGATTACCGATCAGGAAACAAACCATGACCATCTGGACAACAGTCTTTAATTTGCCCCAGATACCAGCCGCAATAACAACACCCTTTTCTGCTGCGATCAGCCGGAATCCGCTGATGATAAATTCTCTCGCAATGATGATAATAACGATCCATGCAGGAATCCGTCCCTGATCGACTAATGCGATCATTGCAGAACATACCAGAAGCTTGTCTGCTAACGGATCCATGAATTTTCCAAATGTTGTGACCAGATTACATCTTCTTGCGATCTGTCCATCTAATGTATCCGTGATCGCTGCTGCAATAAAGATGCCAAGTGCGATCCATTTGGCTGCTGCAAAATCAAGATACATGAACACAACAAAAAACGGAATCATTATAACTCTTAAGATTGTTAATTTGTTTGGTAAATTCATTCTATCATCTCCCCTGTCAGATCATATTCATTTGCATCTGTGATCCGAACCTGTACAAAGGTGCCGGACATCAGCTCATACGGTGCATCAACAAATACCATACCATCTACATCGGGCGCATCCCGATAAGTTCTTCCGACATATACATCGTCTTCTGCAACATAGCCTTCGATCAGTACTGTAAGAGTCTTGCCAAGCAGCTCCTGATTCTTGTCGTATGATACTTCCTGTTGCAATGCCATTATATCATCCCGCCATTTTTCTGCAACCTCATTTTCAATCTGATCCGGAAATGATGCTGCCGGAGTTCCTTCCTCCGGTGAATATGTAAACACACCCAGACGGTCAAATTCCGACTCATTTACAAACTCCATAAGGGCTTCATGATCTGCTTCTGTCTCACCCGGAAAACCTGCGATCAGCGTTGTACGGATCGCAATATCAGGAATCCGGATCCGAAGCTTTGCGATCAATTCTACAATATCCTTTTTACAGGTACGTCTTCCCATGCGTCGCAATACAGAATCTTCTGAATGCTGGATCGGTATATCGAGATAATGACAGACTTTTTCTTCCTCCGCGATCGTATCGATCAGTTCATCCGTGATCTCTTCCGGATAACAGTACATTAACCGTATCCACTGGATTTCCTCGATCTTACAGAGTTCATGTAATAATTTTGGAAGTGTCTTTTCACCATACAGATCCACTCCGTAGAGTGTCGTCTCCTGAGCAACGAGGATCAGTTCTTTTACGCCCTGTGCGGCAAGCTCTTTCGCGGATGCTAATAGCTGCTCCATCGGAATACTTCTGTACTTTCCTCTGATATATGGAATCGCACAATAAGTACACATCTTGCCACAGCCTTCTGCGATCTTTAAATACGCCATTGAAGCTCCGGTTGTAACAATACGTCCGCCAACTGCCTCCGGCATATAATTGATATCTGTAACAAAGGAATGTTCTTCTTCAGATCCGATTGCATCCACGATCGCATCATAATTTGCAGCTCCGACAATTGTATCAATCTCCGGCAGTTCTGCAAGAATATCGTCCTTATACCGCTGTGACAGACAACCGGTAACGATCAGCTTCTTTAATGATCCTGTCTTCTTCAGCTCTCCGTATTCTATTATCGTATTAATACTTTCTTCCTGTGCATCTTTGATAAATGCACAGGTATTGATAACAACTGCCTCTGCCTCATGTTCATCATTTGTGATCTCATGTCCTGCCTTATGCAGAAGTCCGAGCATTACCTCACTGTCCACAAGGTTCTTATCGCAGCCCAATGATACCATCAATACTTTCATATATGTTCTTTCCTCAGGTTATTTTATATTGATCGAATCTACACAGTTATGCATAAGCATTGCGATCGTCATAGGACCAACTCCGCCCGGTACAGGAGTAATTGCTCCTGCAACCTTGCTTGCTGATTCAAAATCAACGTCGCCACATAATTTATTATTCTCATCTCTGTGTATTCCGACATCGATCACGGTTGCACCCTCTTTGATATAGGATGCATCGATCATCTTCGGTCTGCCGATCGCAACTACAAGAATATCTGCGCGCTTACATACCTCTTTCAGATCCTTTGTCTTTGAATGACAGATCGTAACCGTTCCATTCTCGCGTAATAACAGCATTGCCATAGGCTTGCCTACGATATTGCTTCTGCCAATCACAACACATTCTTTTCCTGCGATCTCGATTCCGGAACGCTTTAAGAGCTGGATCACACCAGCCGGTGTGCAGGATACAAATCCAGGCTGACCGATACTTAATGCTCCGACGCTCATCGGATGGAAGCCATCAACATCCTTTAATGGTGAGATTGCTTTGATGATCTTGTCCTCATCGATATGTTTTGGAACCGGAAGCTGTACCAGAATTCCATTTACAGCATCGTCCTTATTCAATTTATCGATCAGCTCTAACAGTTCTTTCTCCGTTGTCTCTTCCGGAAGCTCATAAGACAAAGAATCAATGCCGATATAAGCACATGCCTTTTTCTTATTGCCGACATATACGGAAGATGCCGGATCATTTCCTACCTGAATAACTGCCAGACAAATCTTTACACCTTTTGCCGAAAGCTCTGCTACCTGTTCCTTTAATTCATCTTTTATCTGTTTTGATATTGCTTTTCCATCAATCAGTTGAACCATATTCGATTTATTCCTCCTTAGAATAATCCACAGATTACACCGTCATCATTTACACTGATATTTTCAGCGGCCGGTACCTTAGGCAGACCAGGCATTGTCATGATTGTTCCTGTGATCGCAACCACAAAGCCGGCACCTGCACTGACATATACTTCACGGATATTAATATCAAATCCTTCCGGTCTTCCAAGCTTCTTCGGATCATCCGAAAGTGAATACTGATTCTTTGCCATACATACAGGGAAGTTTCCAAATCCCATTTCTTCAATCTTAGCGATCGCACGATCTGCTTCCGGACTGTATGTTACATTTGCTGCACCATAGATCTCTGTTGCAATGCATGAGATCTTTTCTTTAATTGACAACTCATCTTTATATAATACTTTAAAATCACTCTTTTTGTTCTCAAGTGTATTTAATACTGCATTTGCAAGCTCGATACCGCCTTCGCCGCCTTTTTCCCATACATTTGCAAGAGCGAAATCACAGTTTCTGTCCTTACAGAATTTCTCCACAAACGCAAGTTCCGCATCTGTGTCTGTGATGAAACGGTTTAAAGTAACGACAACAGGAACCTGATACTTCTGAAGATTCTCGATGTGCTTTTCAAGGTTTACGATACCTTTCTTTAATGCTTCCAGATTCTCCTGACCAAGCTCTGTCTTCGATACACCGCCGTTGTACTTCAATGCCTTTACGGTCGCAACCAGAACAACTGCATCCGGCTTCAGTCCGTTCATACGGCACTTGATATCAAAGAACTTCTCTGCACCAAGATCTGCTCCGAATCCAGCCTCTGTAATTACATAGTCTGCCAACTTTAATGCTGTCTTTGTTGCGATTACACTGTTACAGCCATGTGCGATATTTGCAAATGGTCCACCATGCACAAGTGCAGGTGTATGCTCCAACGTCTGGATCATATTCGGCTTGATCGCATCCTTTAATAGTGCAGCCATAGCACCAACCGCTTTCAGATCCTTTGCTGTTACAGGCTCGTTCTGATAATTATAAGCAACAATGATCCTGCCAAGTCTTTCCTTCAGGTCATTGAAATCCGCTGCCAGACAAAGGATCGCCATGATCTCTGATGCAACCGTGATCACGAAGCCATCTTCTCTTGGCACACCATCTGCACGCTTTCCAAGTCCGATCACGGTATGACGCAGCGCACGGTCATTCATATCCATACATCTTTTAAATACGATACGGTTCACATCAATGCCGAGTGCATTTCCCTGATGAATATGGTTATCCATCATTGCTGCAAGCAGATTGTTTGCAGATGTGATCGCATGGAAATCACCAGTAAAATGAAGATTCAGCTCCTCCATCGGTACTACCTGTGCATATCCGCCGCCGGCAGCACCGCCCTTGATACCAAAGCACGGACCAAGTGATGGTTCACGAAGTGCGATAACCGCTTTCTTGTTCAGTCTGCCCATAGCTTCACCAAGTCCGACTGTGATCGTTGTCTTGCCCTCTCCTGCAGGAGTCGGATTGATCGCTGTAACTAAGATCAGCTTACCATTCTCATTTTTCTGTACGGAAGCGATCAGCTCATCTGACAACTTTGCTTTATATTTGCCATACATCTCGATATCATCTTCTTTGATGTCAAGCTTTGCTGCAACCTCCTTTATATTCTTCATCTCTGCCTGCTGTGCAATTTCGATGTCGTTTAACATTTAATATGTCCTCCCTGAGTGTAATTTTATCCTATAGCAGGTAAAATCTGCCTATGCACGCTATATCCCTTCACCGGCATTTTCCCTGTATAAATATCATTTGAATCTGTATTATAAATTATTATCTATATATTCGTCAAATTCTTCCTGCGTCATAAGTATCTTTCTTGCCTTTGTGCCCTCCTCCGGACCTACAACCCCGGCACCTGCAAGCTGATCCATGATACGTGCCGCACGGTTAAAGCCGATCTTAAACGCACGCTGCAGCATTCCGATCGAGGCCTTTTCTTTATCAATGATAAAGCGTCCGGCTTCTACAAAATAATCATCCTTATCACTTCCACCGCTCATACCGGGTGCACCGGCCGCTCCGGTCTGTGTAATAGACTTAGATATATCATCATCATAAGTTCCGACACCGTTCTGTTTCTTCAGATACTCCACAACGGCTGACACTTCTTCATCCGAAACAAAAGCTCCCTGTACACGAACCGGTTTTGGATAACCGGTCGGATAAAATAACATATCACCCTTACCGAGAAGCTTCTCTGCACCATTCATATCTAAGATGGTTCTGGAATCTACACCGGATGATACAGCGAATGCAATTCTCGATGGAACATTTGCCTTGATCAGACCGGTAATAACATCTACCGATGGACGCTGAGTTGCTATAACCAGATGGATACCTGCCGCTCTGGCAAGCTGTGACAAACGGACAATCGCGTCTTCCACTTCTCCGTGAGCAACCATCATCAGGTCGGCAAGCTCGTCCACGATCACAACGATCGTCGGCATTTTCTTAAGTTTCTCATCATCTACTGATCCGGAAGCAAGTGCCTGTTCTACTTTGTCATTATATCCCTGTATATTTCTGACTCCACATTCTGCAAACATCTGATATCTTCTGGTCATTTCCTCTACCGCCCAGTTCAGTGCACCGGATGCCTTCTTCGGATCGGTTACAACCGGGATCAGCAGATGTGGAATGCCATTATAACAGGCAAGCTCTACCATCTTCGGATCGATCATGATCAGTTTTACTTCTTCCGGTTTTGCCTTATATAAGATACTCATTATCAGCGTATTGATACAGACCGATTTACCGGAGCCTGTGGCGCCGGCGATCAGCAGATGCGGCATCTTGGCTATATCCGTAACAATAACCTGTCCACTGATATCTTTACCGACTGCAAACGCGATCTTAGATTTGGAATTCTTGAAATTATCCGATTCCACCAGTTCACGGAATGCAACGATTGAATTTTCTTTGTTTGGTACTTCGATTCCGATCGCTGCCTTGCCGGGGATCGGAGCTTCGATACGAATATCCGCGGCTGCAAGATTTAACTTGATATCATCGGCAAGACCAAGGATCTTACTGACCTTAACGCCCTGCTCCGGTTGCATTTCAAACCGGGTAACCGCCGGTCCGCAGCTATAATTTGTGATCGTAACATTAACACCAAAGTTTTCCAATGTATTCTTCAACTTGATCGCTGTAGAACGTACCTGTGCATCCCGGTTCGCATTGTGATTCTTCGGCGGCTGTGCCAGAAGATTGGATCCCGGAAATTTATACTTTGCTCCCTCTTTATAGTTCTTCTGTCCGGGCTTGTCTGCCGCCGGTGCATGCTTCTTCACCGTCTGAGAGTTCTCTGTCTTTCCTGTCACACTGGAAAACGCAGAATCCATATCCGGATCATAATCATCCGGTATCACACTGACAACCTCCGGATGCTCATTTCCATTGATCGCACCGGAAAGAACATCTTCTTCATCCTCAAATTCTGCATCAAAGATGTCTTTTGTCTGCTGAACAGGAATCTCCTGTGTATCACCCATAGGAACTGCCGACGAAACACCGGCTGCCGTTTCTACAGGAGCAGGTTCTGATTTTCTCCTGCTCTTTGTAACCGACGTTTTCTTCGCAAACGATACCGGTATCTGTTCTTCTCTTTCATCATGAAGTACAATCTTCTCTACATCATTATTAAATGTAAGAAAATCGTCATCCGGTACATTTATTTCATGAATCTCATCCTCATTCTCAAAGAAGTCCTTCGCTTTGCCCTTTTGCTTTTCACCGCTTTCATAGACCTTCAGGTTCTCAAGCCTTACCTGATTATTTGCAGACTTTTTCTTATTCTTCTTGACCGGTCTGTGTTCCTGCTCCGGTTCCTCATATTCTTCTTCCCTGTAAAAGCTGTTGATCAGATCCTTAAATGTATCGATCACTGAGATTCCCGTGATCAGGACAAACATAACAAGCGCACCAAGGATCATTACCAGTGTTACGCCCACGATACCGATCGTATTTCTGAAAATAAAGAACAAACCGCCACAGATAATTCCACCGCCCATATGCTCCTTATATCCATCCAGATATAACTGTTTTACAGATAAATAATCGGTTGTGAAGATCATCTGGCTGATCATCGATATGATCATCAGAACCACACCGATATAGATTACTTCATTTCTAACCTTTTTATTACCAAGATTGGAAATAATAAATGCCGATGATATAAAAAGATATACCGGAAATATGTATTCGGCAAATCCGATCACACCAAACAGGAAACCGGATATTGCATCGCCGACCTTTCCACATTTGCCAAAGTTAGCGATCATCAAGAATATGGAAAAAGCAAGAATGACTAACAGGATTACTTCCAGACGTACTTCCCTGTTATCTTCTTCTATCTGTTGTTCCATCTGTTTTTTTGATGTATTTGGGTTCGATACTGTATTTGACCTTTTAGCTGTACTATTTTTCTTTCCCGTCCCGTTTTTCTTTCTGGTTTCAGCCATTTTCTTCTCCCACTTACTTACTTAAATTAACGTACAAAATAATAAACAACAGATATCACCCCTGCGCATAAACAATAGATGGAATACCCTTTGAATTTATTGTTCTTTACTGATTTCAGCATCACTTTGATACAAAAAAAGCCTACAACGCCCGCAACGATCATACCGATCACATAATTCAGGATCTCTGATCCGGCAAGACTTGCACCTACCAGATCCGGGATCTGAAGAATACATGCTCCAAGAATTGTCGGAATCGACATGATGAATGAATATTTTACTGCAAATTCTCTGTTGAATCCACATGCAAGACCTGCTGTGATCGTAGAGCCCGATCTGGAAATACCGGGAAGAGTTGCAATACCCTGAGCCAGACCGATAAATAATGAATTCTTATATGTAGCCTCTGCCGGTCCTTTATTGCCCTTCTGAACACGATCAGCAATAAATAAAATCACAGATGTGATACAGAGACAAAATCCCGGAACTAATAAAGTATTTCCGGCATTTTCAATCTTGCTCTCAAACGGAAGTGCGATCACCATAGTTACAAGTGTTGATAAAATAACAAGCATTACAAATTTACGGTATTCCGTTTCAATGATCTTACGATATGGTTTCTTCTCCTTGGAAAACAGATTTGCAAAAAATCTCCCTACATTGCAGCAGGCAAGACCGATAATAGTAAATCCTTCTACAATCAGTTCAACAATATCCTTCCAATACACAATAAAGATGGCAACCAACGTACCAAAATGAAGTAGAATATCAAACATGATACCTGTATCTGTATTTACATGAAACATGTTCTTAAAAATTGCGAGATGTCCTGAGCTGCTGACGGGAAGAAACTCGGTTGCTCCCTGAATGATTCCCATAATGATTGATTCTAATAGTGACATAATTGCTCCGATCTGCTGTATGAACCAGCACTGTTTTATTATTTTTCTCTATCTATACCGTTTTTCTATGTACTGGCCAAAAGCCGTAAAAAAACGAACCATCAGCCTATTTTACTATCATTCCATCAATTTATCAAGTCATAGAGTATGTTTAATGCATCCGATACTCCTCCTATCCGGTCAATAATGCCGCATTTGACTGCTTCTTTTCCGACGAGAACCGAACCGATATCTTTGGATAATTCCTGTGTATTGAACATGATCGATCTTAATGAGTCTTCATCGATCTTGGAATGGCAGGACGTAAACTGTATGATTCGATCCTGCATCCGTTCGATATATTCGTAATTTTGTCTCACACCTAATACGGTATCAGACACTCTGAGAGGATGTACGACCATTGTTGCTGTCGGTACGATAAATGATACATCACCCGATACCGCAAGCGGCACACCGATCGAATGACTTCCTCCAAGCACCAGTGTAACAACCGGTTTGCTGATCGATGCCAGCATCTCTGCTATTGCAAGACCAGCTTCTACATCCCCGCCTACTGTATTTAATAATACGAGTACACCTTTGATGCTCTCATCATCCTGAACAACCGCAAGCTCCGGCAATACATGCTCATATTTTGTAGTCTTGGTATCAGATGGCAGACTGACATGCCCCTCAATCTCCCCGATGATATCAAGTAACAATATATTATATTTTTCTTTGTTTCCGTTTATGATGATCTGACCATTTTCTACAATAAGTTCCTGTCTTTTTAATTCCTGATCCATATAAACGACTTCCTTTCTTATAGTCAGAAATGTTCCGCCTGTATAAATCGAATATCATTTTTGCTTTTCCATTCAACCATAACTTTTTTGCAAAAAAATAACAGGCAGGAAGATTTTTTCATTTCTTCCTGCCTATTGTTTGATACTTTATATGAAATTATTCATAAATTACATAACGAGTGTAATCTCATTTACATTATCCAGTTCATCAAACCGAATGTAGTTATCTTCCATTACCTTTCCATTTACAGTCATGCTCTGGCAGCCACTTTCATGTCCATCCGGATTTGTAACATGAATATTTAACTTCTTACCACGATAGTTCTTTGTGATATCGAACTCTTTCCAGTCAGATGGTACTGCAGGCGCGATCTTAATTCCATAGAAATCAGGACGCATACCCATGATACCTTCAACACATCCAACCATACAGGTAGATGCTGTTCCTGTCAGCCAGTGAACATGGGAACGGCCTTCATAAGGACTTCCAACTGACTCCGTGAACTGACCATGGCAGTAAGGCTCTAACTTACGAACCTCGGCCTTATCATTCATAGATGCCGGTGAACTCTCGTCAAAGTATTCAAATGCACGATTACCATGTCCCATCAATGCTTCAGCAAGGATGATCCAGCCCTGTGGCTGTGAAAAGATACCTGCATTCTCCTTTGTTCCTGCATTGAACAGAAGCATTAACGCTCCGTCAAACGCATGCTCCTTATATGGCGGGAACATCAGTCTGACACCATATGGTGTATTTAATTCTCTGTGAACAGATTCCAATGCAAGCTCGCTCTGTTCTCTGGTAGCAAGGCCACTGATAACTGCCCATGACTGAGGGTTCAGCCACATGCTTGCTTCAGGATCATTCTTGGAACCGATCACCATACCGCCCTCTTTATATCCACGGATATAACGGTCATCCTCCCAGCACTTCTCCTGAATGGTGTTACCCATCTTATACTGGATCTCATTGATATAGTCAATATAATCTGCATCATCTTTTAACTCTGCAAAATACTTAATTACAGTCATTGCATAATAAAGCTGCATTGCTACAAATGTAGACTCTCCACGCTTGCCAAGTCTTAAGCAGTCGTTCCAGTCCGCATGAAGTCCTGCAGGCATTCCATTGTCACCCAGACGATTCATAGAGAAGTCGATTGCTCTCTTCAAATGCTCGTATACGGTTCCTTCATCCTTATTTGCAAATGGGATAACCTCATCTATAAAACCGATATTACCTGACTCTGCGATATATTTGTAAATGGTCGGGAATAACCATAATGCATCATCTGCACGATATGCAGGATGTCCGGTCTCTTTTACATAAGATGGATCATCTGGTGTATCCTCATGACCAGGGTTGTGTGTGTACTTAACCAGCGGAAGTCCGCCACCATTATCTACCTGAGCGGATAACATGAAACGAATCTTTTCCAGTGCCATTTCCGGTGCAAGATGGATGATACCCTGAATATCCTGTACGGTATCTCTGTAGCCATAACCGTTTCTCAGACCACAGTATGTAAAGGATGCAGCTCTTGACCAGATAAAGGTCATAAAGCACTGATAAGAATTCCATGTATTGATCATGTTGTTAAATGACTCGCTCGGTGTCTTAACCTGGAAGTTATCTAACTTGCCATGCCAGTAATCGATCAGCTCCTGAAGCTCTGCAGCGCAGGTCTTCTCATCTTCATAGGCTTTCATGATCTCATTTGCTGTAGCTTCATCCTTCATGCCAAGAATAAATGAAAATGTCTTTGATTCGCCCGGCTCAAGTGTGATCTTTGTCTGAAGTGCACCACAGGAATTCTCGTTATAATTTAATTTATTACCACAGTCACCATTGATAACAGCAATCGGATCAGCATATGTGTGATACATACCAAGGAATTCTTCTTTATCTCCACAGTAAGAAGCAACTTCACTGCCTGCAAGTCCGAAGAAACGCTTGTTTACAGCATTTCCATCCACTGAATCATTCACTACATTCTCATTGATCACCTGAAGGATTTTCTGATCTCTGTAGTAGGTTCTTGAAATAAATAATGTATACTGTAAGTTTACCTGATCCTGCTCATAGTTGCAGTCGTTTGTAAATTCACAGAAACCGATCGCAGACAGATGTCTGGTCTTATTGGATTTGTTTGTAAGAGTTACATTCCATACCTCATGTGTCTTATCCAGCGGTACATAATAAAGTACCTCAGAATGGATACCGGAATAATCTGCCATGATATTGGTATAAGCAGTTCCGTGATGACACTCGCTCTTATACTCATCCAGGCTCTTGCCTACCGGCTGCCAGGATGCTGACCAGAAATCTGAAGTATCGTCATCCCTTAAGTATACATATCTTCCAGGTTGATCAAAGCTGTTGAAGATGTAACGGATGATTCTTCCGTTTGCACCGCTCTTTTCAAAGCTGTAACCGCCTGCATTATTAGAGATGATCGCACCATAGGCAGGCGAACCAAGGTAGTTCGCCCAAGGTGCAGGAGTATCCGGTCTGTCTATTACATATTCTTTTCTGGTTTCATCAAAATGTCCGTATTTCACACACATACCCTCCCGTATAATTTTTGTATTTATTTATTCTCAACATCCTTTAAGCTGAGACTGATACGTCCAGCTCTTTCATCGATCTTGATAACCTTAACAACAACATCGTCGCCTACATTTACAACGTCTTCTACCTTTGCAACTCTCTTGTCAGAAAGCTTTGAAATGTGGATCAGACCATCTTTGTTTGGTGCAAGTGAAACGATCGCACCACAGTCAAGGATCTTAACAACCTTACCCTTGTAGTCATCACCAACAACAAGCGGCTCAACGATCATCTTGATCATGTTCATAGCCTTGTCCATGCTCTCCTGCTCAACACCGCATACAGATACATTGCCGTCATCATCGATATCGATCTTAACGCCTGTCTCCTCGATAATCGTATTGATCGTCTTTCCTCTCTGACCGATTACTTCACCGATCTTATCAGGATCGATCTTGATCTGAACGATCTTTGGAGCAAATTCATTAACATGTGTTCTTGGTGCAGGAATTGCACTGCTCATAACGCCATCCATAATGAATAATCTTGCTTCTCTTGTTCTTGCGATAGCTTCTTCTACAATCGGTCTTGTCAGTCCGTGGATCTTGATATCCATCTGGATTGCTGTGATACCCTTATAAGTACCTGTTACCTTGAAGTCCATATCTCCGAAGAAATCTTCCAGACCCTGAATATCTGTTAATACTACATAATCATCATCTGTATCGCCTGTAACCAGACCACAGGAAATACCTGCAACCATTGACTTTAATGGTACACCGGCAGCCATCAGTGACATACAGGATGCACAGGTAGATGCCATGGAAGTAGAACCATTTGACTCAAATGTCTCAGATACGGCACGGATCGCATATGGGAACTCTTCTATAGATGGTAATACAGGAAGTAATGCACGCTCAGCAAGTGCACCATGTCCGATCTCACGACGTCCCGGTCCTCTGGATACCTTTGTCTCACCTACAGAATATGATGGGAAATTATAATGATGCATATATCTCTTAGATACTACATTCTCATCTAAGCCATCGATCTTCTGGATCTCTGATAATGGAGCCAGAGTTACGATATCGCAGATCTGTGTCTGTCCACGAGTGAACATTGCAGAACCATGTACTCTAGGGATGATATCAACCTCTGCAGCAAGTGGTCTGATCTGGTTGATCGCACGTCCATCCGGTCTCTTACGATCTTTTAAGATCATCTTTCTTACTGTCTTCTTCTGATACTGATATAATGCTTCAGGAATCAGAGCAAGCCATTCTTCATTGTCAGCAAATGCTTCTTCGAATTTCTCTCTGATCTGTCTGATATTTTCTTCTCTTACCTGCTTCTCGTCTGTAAATACAGCAACTTCCATCTCAGCAGGAGTTACGATCTCTTTCATAGCTGCAAATAATTCTTCCGGAATTGCACAGCTTACATAATCATGCTTTGGCTTACCAACTTCTTCTACCATCTTGTTGATGAATTCAATGATAGAAAGGTTTACATCATGTGCCTTGTAGATTGCTTCGATCATCTTGTCCTCAGGGATCTCATTTGCACCAGCCTCGATCATGATAACCTTTGTGCTTGTAGATGCAACTGTAAGCTTCAGATCACCCTCGTCCCACTGTTTCTGGGATGGGTTAATGATGAATTCTCCATCGATCATACCAACCTGTGTCATTGCACATGGTCCGCAGAATGGAACATCTGAAATAGCTGTTGCAATTGCAGAACCAAGCATGGCAACCAGCTCCGGTCTGCACTCAGGGTCAACAGATGTAACAAGGTTGTTTAATGTAACATCATTTCTGTAATCCTTAGGGAATAACGGACGCATCGGACGGTCGATAACACGAGATGTAAGTACTGCATTCTCAGATGCTTTTCCCTCTCTCTTGTTGAATCCGCCTGGGATCTTTCCTACTGCATACATCTTCTCTTCATATTCAACGCTTAATGGGAAGAAGTCGATTCCGTCTCTTGGTTTCTCGGATGCAGTAATTGTTGATAATACAGTTGTATCACCATAATGCATAAATGCGGCGCCGTTTGCCTGTGCTGCTACTCTGCCGATATCAACACGAAGTGTCTTGCCAGCAATGTCCATAGAATAAGTCTTGAATTCTTTGCTCATTTTCTTTTCTCCTGTTTTTCTGTTATTAACCGCAGCAGGCTCGAAACAACTACAAGACGCACCTTATAGATACAGCTTGTAGAAGTCTCGAATTGCCATGCCGCAATCTCTTAAAGTTTAGCATACTCATATGTCAAATACAAGATTGAATCAAAAAAAACAGGTCAAAAAAAAACAGGTCATCCCAACATACATCGGAACAACCTGTCTTTCTTATCTGTGATGCAGAAATTATTTTCTTAAGCCAAGGCTCTCGATCAGCTTTCTGTAACGCTCAATGTCTTTGCTCTTTAAGTAAGCAAGCATGTTTCTTCTCTGACCAACCATCTTTAACAGACCACGATTTGAGTGGTGATCCTTAGGATTAGCCTTGAAGTGCTGGTTTAAGTCATTGATTCTTGCTGTAAGAAGTGCGATCTGTACTTCTGCTGAACCTGTGTCATTTGCATCCTTGCCGTACTTAGCAACGATTTCCTGTTTCTGCTCTTTTGTTATCATAATAACAATCCTCCATAATATTATACTTGGCCTGAACTGGGTAAAAGGACGGAGACTCCTTAAACTAAGTACAGGCTGACCTTTGTCAGACTACCACACTTTCAAAGGTGTGTCAACTTTAAAATCAAGGTTTTCCGTGTTTTCTTGTAGGATTACAATACATGTGTTACAACTGAATATAAAAAAAGCAGAGATGCTTCTTTTGTGTTATATTTTAGTCACCACAACAAAAAAACAAAAAAGGAGTTCTC
>OJNY01000588.1_pt1 | contig 27145 bp, 20 predicted proteins | sample 1597931 | NCBI WGS metagenome assembly OJNY01 (sample SAMN01915209, study PRJEB22387) | human gut metagenome | isolation source: stool | host: Homo sapiens | place: USA
GTAACGCTGAGAAAGAACCGACAGAACCGTCAGTAATATCTTCAACCGTACAGACTTCAACCGTACAGACTTCAACTGTATCATCTGAGGTCAGCAAGGCTATTGAGGATAACGGTCTAAAAATCGACAAAGACGGCAACATCACTGATAAGAACGGTAAGAAAGTCGAAGTAAAAGACGGCAAAGTAGAAGTAAAAACCGATGACGGTAAGACAGTTACAGTTAAGGTTGACGATGTAAAAACTACGGTATCTAACAACAATAACAGCAACAAGGGTAACACCGAAAAGAAAGAAGATACTAAGTCAAATACATCAAAGAAAGACACTTCTTCAAAGACAAACACATCAAAGGCTGACACTTCTAAGACTGACAACAAGCCAGAGTTTAAGCCAAGCAACTCTTCAAAGAATGACCCTAAGCCAACTCAGAAGCCAGCGTCTAAGCCAAGCGAGTCATCAAAGACTGAAACTCCTACAGAAAAGTCAAAGCAGAAGGTATGGGTGGATGACTATAAGACAGTTCACCACGAAAAAGAGTGGATTGTAACAGGTACTCACGAGGAACCAGTATACGAATATGGTTACATTGATGTATGTAATGATTGCGGTAAACAGTTACCTGATGCTAACTCAAGAAGAGAGCATTTAACTTGGGAAGTAAGAGAAAATGGTGGTAGAGGTTCATACCATGCTGAGAAACAGCAGGTTCAGGTAGGCACAAAGACAGTAGAAGACGGCTATTGGAAAGAAGCCTACGATGAGAAGGTTAAAGATGGCGGTCATTGGGAGTACAGATAATTAAATTCGATAACAAGTACAAATCCTAAATAAGATAGGGCTGTGAAGAAATGAAGTTTAAGACTTCGTTCTTCACAGCCTGACTTGTTTTGTACAAAAGCACGGCGCACCCAAGTTTCCTGTTCGTAAAGTATGCCCGAGCATAGTATTGCAATCGTTTGTGAAATCAATTGTAGGGGAGAACCGTGTTTTCCCGTTCGTGTGCAAAGCACACGGTTGAACGCAAAGCGTTCAACGCAGGATACATAATTTTGGCAAAATTAGAATATGTTATGTTTAAGCTCAAATATTCTGTCACAATAAAAGCCGTGCTTATTTTTGCTAATTGTATTTTTAAAATTCCGTCAGAACAATGTGCGCCTGTGAATTGTCAAGTACAATGGGTTTATCCATATCTACTCTCTTTAGTTCTCCGTACAGTCTGCCGAAAATCACCGTTGTTTTGTCCATATATGCCGCCATTGCCTCGCCTTTTACCGTAAACGGCTTAAATGTAATGTCAACTGCGGAATATCCTGCATTGAAGTACCACGGTCTGTCAAGATTTCCGCCTGTGCTTTTAACATTTATCTGTGACAGCTTTTCAATATGCCCGTCAGTGAAAAAGCAGTTTTCGTTGCCGTAACGGTTGTCGCCTACTCTGCTTGCAAGGCAGAGGGAAAAGCGTTTTCCGTCAATAAAGCAGTCGGAGCTTAATCTTTGATAATTATGCTTTCTCGGCTTTGAAAAGCGTGTCCAATCAAAATATGCGTTAGTGGTTGTTTCGTTTAAAGAATATTCCATACCGCCCACACGGATAATTCCGACTGCGACAAATTTGGGAACAAAGCGTTTGAGATAAAAATATTTTCTGTCTCTCTCAAACGGTGCAATTTCATTAAGACTTTCGCCCGCCGTCTTTTTGAGATTGATGTTAAAGTAAAGATTTTTTATGCCGCCAAAGTCGATAAAATCACATTTTAAAAATCTTCCGTTCGGTGTGTTTGTCAACTGCAGCTGAAGTCTTTTGTCCGTGTACAAAAGCTCTCCCGAACTGCCCGATTCGGGAAGCTCGTTCTTGCTGAAAACAAATTTTTTTACAACACAATCATAAATCACACCGCCTCTTTTAAGGTCGGCAACCGCAATTTTTACCGCAAATTCCATGCCCAGATTTTCAACCGAAAGATAGAGCGAAACCTCTGTGTTGCTTATGAAATAGCAATCCCTTTCGCTGTGTTTTCCTCTTGTTTTGCTCTGTTCGCTGTTATATTCAAAAACAGGCGTTCTTGCCCAGCCTGCACACATAACCTCTCCGTTTTCTTCAAAAACATTATGCTTTTCGGTTATCTCATGTTGCAAAACAATCCCTCCGTGTTCTCGTTTTTAAAATTTCCCATAAAATCACACCATACAATATACACAAAATAATTATGCTTTTCAAGAATTATAACAAAACTGTAAATTTCGATTTTCCGCATCCGAACACTATCGTATGTACTGATATATATTTTTGGTGCATAAACTTGTAATACTATCATACACCTGTGAGGGCGGTTTTTATGAAGAAATTTGTCATTTTAATTTTAATCTGCTTATGTTTTCTGCTTTGTTCATGCAGTGCCGACACATCGGGATATCAATACGAGCTTACCTGCACAGACTGGAGTGCAGAGCTTGACGGCGGCGGAAGGATAAGCCTTTCGTTTGACGGCGACAATGCGTCCCTTATTATGATGAGCGGAAAAGACAAGGCGGAACTTTGCGGAAAATATGTTGTCGATGATACAACGCTTGTCATATTTGTGCCGAAACTTTACCGAAACTACACATTTGAATATGTTCCGCACGGAAAAAAGCTTGATTTGTCATACAACGGTTCTAAGATCACGCTCAGCCGTGCCTATAACACGCAAAAAACCGAGTAAATCAGCCGTTCAAAGTTTCTTATGTACATTTTGAGCGGAATACGCAGATTAACGAATAATTTTATTGATAAATAAAGTTGTGTGTGTTATAATGTTTTAAGCTATGTTATTATGCCATTTTTGGATTTTTTCGGAGGTATTGTTTTGGTAGTGTTTGGAATTGATCCCGGATATGCCATTGTAGGTTGGGGAGCAATCAATTTTAAATCGAATACATATAAAACTCTTGGTTACGGTGCAATTGAAACCGTTGCGGGGACTGATTTTAACAAACGGCTTGAGTACATCTATGACGAAACCTATGCTATTCTCAACAGATGTCGCCCCGACTCTCTTGCAATCGAAAAACTTTACTTTCAGACCAATCAGAAAACGGCTATCAATGTTGCTCAGGCAAGGGGAGTAACCCTGCTTGCGGCACAAAAACTTAAAATACCAATCTTTGAGTACACTCCTCTTCAGGTCAAAACGGCTGTAACGGGATACGGCAAGGCTAAAAAACCACAGGTTATGGAAATGACCGCAAGGCTTTTAAAGCTGAAAGAAATTCCGAAACCCGATGATACCTGTGACGCACTTGCAATTGCAATCTGTCACACACAGGCGGCAGGCTCACAGCTCAGAAGAGTAATGTACGGAAAGGGACTTTAAATATGCTTTATTCCGTAAGAGGAAAACTTATTGCTATAGAATCAAATGCGGCGGTAGTAGAGTGCGGCGGTGTCGGCTATATGTGCCAGACGACAATGAACACACTCAAAGCCGTAAAGCTCAACACAGAGGTAACGCTATACACCTACCTTAATGTAAGGGAAGATGCGGTTGACCTTTTCGGCTTTGCAACAAAGGCGGAGCTTGAAACCTTTAAAAACCTCATCAGCGTAAGCGGTGTAGGTCCAAAGGCAGGACTCGCGGTTTTGTCGGAACTCAGTCCCGAACAGGTTGCAATGGCAATTGCCTCCGATGACCTCAAAACAATTACAAGAGCACAGGGAATAGGCAAAAAAATTGCACAGAGAATTGTTCTTGAACTCAAGGACAAGCTTGCAAAAGCGGCTAAAGAGGACAGTTCTTTTGCACAGGCGGCACAGAACAGCGTGAATGTTTCAACGGGAAATGTTCCGAAAGCAATCGAGGCACTCGGTGTTTTGGGTTATTCTCCTTCGGATGTTTCGCCCGTGCTTGCAGCACTCGACAGCACATTGCCTGTTGAACAGCTTATTTCGCTCACATTAAAACAGATGGGAAGACAGTAACATATGAGTAAAATGGAATTCTCGGATGAATTTGATTTTGAAAACAGAATAACCGATACTTCCGAAATTCCCGAAGATACGGCAGAGAGCGACAACCCTCTGCGACCGAAAACACTTTCGGAATACATAGGACAGGAAAAGGCAAAGGAAAACCTCAAGGTCTTTATCGAGGCGGCAAAAATCAGAGGTGAAACCCTTGACCATGTACTGCTCTACGGCCCTCCGGGACTCGGTAAAACAACTCTTTCGGGAATCATTGCGAATGAACTCGGTGTGTCAATGAGAATAACCTCAGGCCCTGCAATTGAAAAGCCGGGCGACCTTGCGGCATTGCTTACCAACCTTAACGAGGGAGATGTGCTTTTTATTGACGAAATTCACAGACTGAGCCGTTCCGTTGAAGAAATACTTTACCCTTCAATGGAGGACTTTGCAATTGATATCATCACGGGTAAAGGTCAGATGGCGGCTTCGTATCATCTGCCGTTGCCAAAATTTACACTTGTCGGAGCAACCACAAGAGCAGGTCAGCTGACCGCTCCTTTGCGTGACCGTTTCGGTGTGGTGTTAAGACTTGAACTCTACACTCCCGAGGAGCTTGCACAGATTGTTGAAAGAAGTGCCGGAATCCTCGGAATAAAAATTGAACATGACGGTGCGCTTGAAATTGCGTCCCGTTCGAGGGGAACACCGCGAATTGCAAACCGACTTTTAAAGCGTGTGCGTGACTTTGCACAGGTTATGTCAAACGGTGTCATCACACTTGAAACCGCAAAGACAGCACTTGACAGACTCGAAATTGACGAACTCGGTCTTGACCGCAACGACAGAAGAATGCTTGAGGCAATCGTTCGTTTTTACAACGGCGGTCCTGTTGGACTTGAAACGCTTGCGGCGGCAATCGGTGAAGAGGCTGTAACAATCGAGGATGTCTATGAACCGTATCTTTTGCAGATAGGTTTTGTCAGCAGAACACCGAGGGGCAGATGCATAACTGCCGAGGCTTGCAAGCATCTCGGTTGTGAATTTCCTAAGGGCGTTGTAAATGCACAGCCCACACAGCCGACTCTCTTTGGTGACAGGGAGTCATAAATCAGTCACAATATGAGTGTATAATTCAACAGAGTGCAAGGCTTTTACTTGGGTTATACCGAAAATTGCAGTTTTGAAAATTTACAATCTACAAATTATTTAACGGAGGAATATATATAATGGGAAGATTATTCGGTACAGACGGTGCAAGAGGTGTTGCAAACGCAGAGCTTACACCCGAACTTGCAATGAATATAGGCAGAGCGGCGGCAATGGTTCTTATCAGCGATGAGGTTGAACACCCCACAATTTTAATCGGTAAGGACACAAGACTTTCGGGCGATATGCTCGAGGGCGCACTTATTGCAGGACTTTGCTCGGTAGGTGCAAATGTTCACATTCTCGGGGTAGTTCCTACTCCTGCGGTTGCTTATCTTGTAGGCAAATACAATGCCGATGCAGGTATTATGATTTCCGCATCACACAACCCGTTTGAATTTAACGGTATCAAAATTTTCAGCTCTGACGGATGCAAACTCCCCGATGATCTCGAAAACAGAATTGAAGAAATCGTACTTGACCATGTTGTACCGTATGCATCAGCAACAGATGAAAATATCGGCAGAGTAACATATGATACAGAGGCGGCTGATTTGTATATTGACCACCTTGTTTCGGCAGTTGACTGCGACTTTGAGGGTATGGAAATTGCACTTGACTGCTCAAACGGTTCTTCTTCAAGAACAGCCGAAAAGCTTTTCACAAAGCTTGGTGCAAAGGTTCATATGCTTTTTGACGAGCCTGACGGTGTGAACATCAACCGTGACTGCGGTTCAACTCATATGAGCAAATTGCAGAAGTATGTTCGTGAACACAAGCTTTCATGCGGCCTTGCCTTTGACGGTGACGCCGACAGATGTCTTGCGGTTGACGAAAACGGAAACCTTGTTGACGGCGATTATCTTATTGCAATCTGTGCAAATGATATGAAGCAGAGAGGCGTACTCAAAAAGAATGCTGTTGTCGGAACAATTATGACAAACATGGGCTTTAACAAGTTCTGTGAAGAAAACGATATGCACTTTGTTTCAACAAAGGTTGGCGACAGATATGTTCTTGAGGCTATGATGCAGGAGGGCTACAACATCGGCGGCGAGCAGAGCGGTCACATCATTTTGCTTGACTATGCAACAACAGGCGACGGTCAGCTTTCAGGCGCAATGATTCTCAGCATTATGAAGAGAACAGGCGAAAAGCTCAGTCAGCTTGCAAAGATTATGGAGCGTCTGCCGCAGGTGCTTATCAATGTTAAAGTAAGCAGAGAGGGCAAGCTCTCATTCTATACAGACAGGGAAATCAAGGCTGAAATCGAAAGAGTGAGCGAAATCCTCGGTGACAGAGGCAGAATCCTTGTTCGTGTGTCGGGAACAGAACCTCTCGTAAGAGTAATGCTTGAGGGCGAAAACCTCGAAGAAATTCAGAACCTTGCGGAAGAAGCCGCACAGGTAGTAAGGGAAAGACTTGCATAATGCGATTATCTGATAAATGGAAAGATTATGAACTTATAGATACCTCTGACGGGGAAAGACTTGAAAGATGGGGAGATATAATCCTTATCCGTCCCGATCCGCAGATTATCTGGTCAAGCGAAAAGAAAAATCCTCTTTGGTATTCGGCACATGCCCGTTACCACCGCTCAAATCGTGGCGGAGGAAGTTGGGAGCAGTACAAAAAAGTTCCCGACCGCTGGACTGTAAATTACGGCGACCTCGTTTTCAACATCAAGCCTATGGGATTCAAGCACACGGGTGTGTTCCCCGAACAGGCAGTTAACTGGGATTTTGCCGCAGAAAAAATTAAAAACGAGAACAGACCGCTTAAAATTCTCAACCTTTTCGGTTACACAGGCTGTGCAACTCTTGCGTGTATGAACGCAGGCGCAACCGTTTGCCATGTTGACGCATCAAAGGGCATGGTTCAGTGGGCAAAGGAAAATGCCGCATCAAGCGGTATTGCCGACAGACCTGTCCGTTGGCTCGTTGACGATTGCGTAAAGTTTGTACAGCGTGAAATCCGCCGTGGCAACAGATATGACGGAATTATTATGGATCCTCCGTCATACGGCAGAGGTCCTGGCGGTGAGGTCTGGAAACTTGAAGAACAGCTTTATTCGCTCGTAACCCTGTGCAAACAGGTTCTTTCGGACAATCCGCTGTTTTTCATTCTCAATTCTTACACAACGGGACTTTCTCCCGCTGTAATGGAGTATTTGCTCGGAGTTCTTTTGCAGAAGGACTTCGGCGGAAAAGTATCAAGCGATGAAATAGGACTGAAGGTGAGCGACACGGGACTTGTATTGCCGTGCGGCTCAACCGCAATATGGGAGAAATAATAAATGAGCTTTATTTCACTTGACAACATCAGCTTTTCATATTCCGACATTGAAAGCGGCCAGCCGTACAAAAATGCGGTTGACGGTGTTTCTCTCAATATCGAAAAGGGTGAATTTGTTGCCCTTCTCGGTCACAACGGATGCGGAAAGTCAACTGTTGCAAAACATCTCAATGCAATGCTATTGCCGGATAAGGGCAAAGTGTATGTTGACGGAGATGACACATCAGATGAAAACAAGACATATGACATAAGAGAAAAAGTGGGACTTGTACTTCAAAATCCCGACAACCAGCTTGTTGCAAGCGTTGTTGAGGAAGATGTTGCTTTCGGTCCCGAAAACCTCGGAATACCGCCAAAGGAGATCCGACAGAGGGTTGATGATGCCCTCAAAGCCGTTGATATGTACGATTACCGTGAACACGCTCCGTTCAAGCTTTCGGGCGGTCAGAAACAGCGTATTGCAATTGCGGGAATTCTTGCAATGCAGCCGCAATGCATAGTTCTTGACGAACCCACTGCAATGCTCGACCCTAACGGCCGTCACGAGGTAATGACAACGCTTTTAAAGCTCAACCGTGAAAAAAATATGACGGTTGTCCTCATCACACACTATATGGAAGAGGCAGTCCTTGCCGACAGAGTTGTCGTTATGGACGCAGGCAAAATCCTCACTCAGGGTACTCCCGAGGATGTTTTTTCACAGGTGGAACTCCTCAAAAAGCACCGTCTTGATGTTCCGCAGGCAACAGAGCTTGCATACAGACTCAGGGGGTGCGGAGTGAAATTTGACAAACTTCCTCTCAATGCAGAGCAATGTGTAAAAATGCTTGAGGAGGTGCTGTCATGAGCAAGGTGCTTGAACTGAAAAATTTAAGCTATGTTTACGGAACAGGCACTCCGTTTGAGAAAACCGCAGTCAATAATGTTAGCCTTTCAATTGAAAAAGGCGAGTTTATCGGCATTATGGGACACACGGGTTCGGGCAAGTCAACACTTGTTCAAATGCTCAACGGACTTATGAAACCAACTTCGGGACAGGTTCTTCTTGACGGCGAGGATATCTGGGCAAATCCCAAGGATATCAGAAAAATCCGTTTCAAAGTCGGAATGGTATTTCAGTATCCCGAATATCAGCTTTTTGAAGAAACCGTTGCCAAGGATATCGCATTCGGCCCTACGAATATGGGCAAGAGCGGTGCAGAGCTTGAAAAAGCGGTAAATGACGCCGCAAGATTTACCGGACTTAAAGATGAACTTCTTGAAAAATCTCCGTTCGACCTTTCGGGCGGTGAAAAGAGAAGGGCGGCAATTGCAGGCGTTATAGCAATGAATCCCGAGGTTCTCGTTCTTGACGAACCGACCGCAGGTCTTGATCCTATGGGCAGAGATGTGCTGTTGAGCCAGATTGTGCAGTATCACAAGGAACGCAAAAACACAGTTATCCTTGTATCCCACAGCATGGAAGACATTGCAAGGGTTGCCGATAAGATAATCGTTATGAACAAGTCAAACCTCGTTATGTTTGATAAGACGAAAGAAGTTTTCTCAAAGGGACGAGAGCTTGAAAAAATAGGACTTCGAGTACCGCAGATAACCAAGATTATGCTTGATCTGCGTGAAAAAGGTTTTAATGTTCCCGAAGGAATACTTACTGTTGATGAGGCAATGGACTGTATTTCCTCACTGCTTGACAAGGAGGGTAAAATATGGTAAGAGATGTTGCGTTCGGTCAGTATTTTCCTGCGAACAGCGTAATCCACAAATGTGATCCCCGTGCAAAGCTGATTATGCTTGTCGGATTTCTCGTAATTATTTTCTGTACTTTTAATTATGCTTCACTTGCACTTGTTGTGCTTTTTACCGCACTTTTTGTTGCGGCAAGCAAGGTGCCTGCTAAGTTCTATTTCAAAAGCATGAAAGTAATTATATTTATTATAATAGTAACCTCAATTCTCAATGTGTTCTACGGTTCGGGTGATCCGCTTGTACAATGGGGAATTTTCAAAATTACCTTAAACGGCATTAACAGAGCAATTTTTGTTTCGGTAAGAATCATCTGTCTTATCCTTGCAAGCTCCTGTCTTACATTCACAACCTCTCCGACAGAGCTTACGGACGCAATTGAAAGACTGATGAAGCCGCTTGCAAAACTGCACTTTCCCGTTCACGAGATTGCAATGATGATGTCGCTTGCTTTAAGATTTGTTCCCACACTTCTTGAAGAAACCGACAAAATTACTCAGGCTCAAAAGGCACGAGGTGCCGATATGGAGTCGGGTAATATTATTCAGAGGGTAAAGGCGTTTATCCCTATTCTTATTCCGCTTTTTGTTTCGGCATTCAGAAGAGCCTATGAGCTTGCAACAGCTATGGAGTGCCGTTGCTACCGTGGCGGAACAGGAAGAACACGAATGAAAACTATTCATATGGCAAAGCGTGACTATGTATCTTTTGTAATGGTCGCACTTCTAATCGGCGGAGTGATTTTATGCAACATATTCCTGCCTGCGGCAGTTTAAGAAATCTTCTTCTCACAATTTCATATGACGGAAAAAAGTTCCACGGCTGGCAGATTCAGCAGAACGCAATGACGGTTCAGGAGGCTTTTCAAACTGCTCTTTCTAAGATTATCGGTGATGACTTTGATGTAAAGGGCTGCAGTCGCACAGACAGCGGAGTTCACGCAAATATGTACTGCATCAGCCTTAAAACAGAGCATCCCATAAAGCCCGAAAGACTCAAGGCGGCGCTTAACCGCTGGCTGCCGCTAAGCATTGCGGTTCTTGACTGCAAAGAGGTTGCACCCGATTTTCACGCCCGCTATTCCTGCACAAGCAAGGAATATATCTACAAAATCTGGAACAGCGAGGTGCGAAATCCGTTTCTTGACGGATACGCACTTCATTACAGATACAAAATTGACGAAAATCTGCTCGACAAAGCCGCTCAGGCATATGTCGGCAGACACGATTTCACTTCCTTTTGCACGCTTGATAACCGTGAAAAAGGGGATATGACCAGAAATGTAAAAGCCTTTTCGGTAACCCGTGAGGGCGACCTTGTTACAATGAAGGTTGAGGCTGACGGCTTTTTGTATAATATGGTTCGTATTATGGTGGGAACACTTCTCAGGATTCAGCAGGGTAAAATTGCTCCCGATGAAATCCCCTCCATTATAGAAAAGAAAAACAGAAAATATTCGGGTCCCACCGCACAGGCTTGCGGATTGTACCTGAATCGTGTGAATTATGAAAATGACAACAGTTCACAAAAAAGGAGTGAACGCTGATGTTTAAAAAATTTAAAGGACATTATTCAAAACGAAAAACACATAAATCCGACAGAGATGTAATGAGCTATGAGGATATGCCTCTTGACGATTATGAACAGGAAAAAACCGAAATGTCGCCGCAGGCTGTCAAGAAAATCGTACTCGGTGCGTGTATTGCCATTGCTGCAGGACTTATAGTTTTTGCCTTTGCAAACCGTGATAAGCTTACATGGGAGAACATCTCAAATTGGTGGACTTATGATGTACTCGGAAATGCAGGTCACGGCTATCCCGTTGACATTATCGGCTCTGAGGTTTCATCAGGTAACTTTGCCGTGTCGCAGGGACACGCAGTGTATGCTTCCGATACCTCTTTTGTAACCCTGACAAGCTCCGGTACAGAGGTTGCACGACTTCAGCTTACACATTCAAATCCCGTAATGAAAAACAATGAAAACAGATTTCTTACATACGGAATCGGCGGTTCAAGCTATGAGATAAGCAGCTTTGACGAAAAGCTTTATTCGGGTACTGCCGATAACAAAATCTATACCGCAGATATTGCGTCAAACGGTACATATTGCCTGGTAACAGAGGATACCGGTTATCTTACTACGCTGTATGCTTACAGCAAAAATAACAACAGAATCTATAAATATTCTTTTTCGGAATATTACATAACTTCGGTTGCTGTCAACAAAGACGGTTCCGGCTGTATTGCAACAGGCATTTCAAGCGATAAAGGCTCGGTTGTAACAGGCGTTTATGTTCTTGATTTTTCACAGGACAAGCCTGTTTCAACATACACCGTAAAAGGGGATTCTGTTATTGACTGCAAGTATCTTACATCTGACACAGCTGTACTTATCGGTTCACAGGCAAGCTACATTGTAAACAAGGGCGAGAAAAATTACAAGACCGTCAGCTACGACGGAAAGACCCTTTCAAATTATTGCTTTAACACAGACACTTCATCATATACAATGGCTCTTTCAAGAAGCGGTGACGGCAGGAGCGTTGCTCTCATAAACTATAATAAAAACGGCGAGGTTCTGAACACAATCAATACCGAACACAAAGCCGACTCAATTTCGGTTTACAAGGGAACGGCTGCAATTCTTGACGGTAATGTTGTTTACGGTTATAATCAAAAAGGTGATTTGCTATACTCGGCAAATTCGGGAACGGGTTCAAAAAAGGTTGTGCTTGCGTCCGATTATACCGCTTATATTCTAAGCGTAAATCAAATCAGATTCATCGACCTTGACAGCGTATCCAGCAGCGATACCGCCGAAACTTCAAAACAGGAGTAATAAATTTGATTGCAGATATAATAATTATTGCAATATTTGCGCTTTTGTTCATGATTGACTTTAAGCGTGGAATTGCAATTACAATTCTCAATATCGCAGGAGTGGCTCTCACGGGCTTTCTTGCGTATCACATTTCAGCTTTTCTTGCATCGTGGGTTTATACGGCATTTGTTCAGCAGACTTTGATAACAAATTTGCAGCAGATGATAGACACACAGGGCATTAACGCAGCAATAGCAAACAGCTTTTCTGCTCTTCCGGACTGGGCAATGGGGATGATGGGATTTTTCCTTTCTCTTTTTGGAACAGATGCAAGTATCTATACTAATGACTTTCAAATTCCGAATCAGACGGCTACAACCGTATCCGTATCGGTTGAACAGCTGATACAGCCGATTATAACAGGATTTTTTCAAATGGTTATCGGTGCGGTAATCTCAATAATTGTCTTTATACTTATCAAGTTGCTTGTTAATAAACTTGCAAAAGTATTCAAAATACCGGTTGTTAAACAGGTCAATCAGTTATTGGGCGGTGTATTCGGACTTGCGGAGGCGGCAATCCTTGTATTTTTTGCCGTAAATATCTATTCGGGAGTGCTTGAGTTATCAAATCCCGAAATGCTTAATAGCCCTATGATTTCAGGTGCTGTTTTTAAATTTTTCAGCGTTGCAGTCTGAATGAAGAAACAGGAGGGAACAGAAATGGAAAAAGAAAAAGAAGTGTGGAGCTTTAAAACATCCGATTTGGTTACTATACCTAATATTATAACTTATGTAAGATTTGTGCTTATAATCCCGTTCGTATATTTTTTCCTTGCGGAACAGTATATATATGCGGCAATATGTATAGGTTTGTCGGGACTTACCGATTGCTTTGACGGAATGGCTGCCAGAAAACTCAATCAGGTAACTCCTCTCGGAAAAATCCTTGATCCCATTGCAGACAAGGTAACGCTTTTTGCGGTCGTTATCTGTATGGTGATTTATGTGCCTATGGTTCTTCCGATTCTTGTGACGCTTTTGGTCAAAGACCTTCTTATGCTCATCGGCGGTGCTGATTTAATTAAGAAAAGGCTCACACCGCCTTCCGCTAACTGGTACGGAAAGGTCGGAACTATTATTTTCTACTTTTCCGTATGTCTTATCGTATTTTTGAAAGCATTCTTCGCTTACGAAAATATGGTGCTTGACCTTGTGTTGCTTTCAGTTACCGCAGCGTCAATGCTTTATGCACTTTATCGTTACGGAAAAATCTATTTTGCAATGATTAAAGAGTACAACGAATCACTTAAAAAGACAGCTGACATTAAAAATAAATAAATTCCGACAAATAAATATTGAATTATTTGTTAAACAGTTGTATAATTCTTATATTACCATGACAGCAAATGTGCAATTTGGTGTCCTAAAAAGGAGTATGCTATGCTTTGTACAAGATGCGGAAAACGGCCTGCGGTTGTTTTCGTTTCAAATAACAATTCCAAAGATGCCCCGACGGCAGGTTATTGCCTTACCTGTGCAAAAGAGCTTGGAATCAAGCCGGTTGAGGATCTTATCAGCAAAATGGGTATCTCGGACGAGGACCTTGAAAATGTTCAGGATCAGATGAACACCCTCATGAACAGTATGGGTGACGGCGATATGTCGCAGCTTATGGAACAGCTTGGCGCGGATAACCTTGCTGAGCAGATGGGCGATTTTGCTAAAGACGGTGACGGCAGTGAGGATGATGACTTCTCTCACGGTGCACCTGCATTCCCTGCATTTTTCAACAGTATGTTCGGCGGACAGAACAACAATGCGACAAATCAGGATAATAATAAAAAGGGCAAAAAAGATAAAAAAGAAAAGAACAGAAAGCACATCAATCTTTACTGTGAAGACCTCACACGCAAGGCGAGAGAGGGCAAAATCGACCGCATTGTCGGCAGAGACAGCGAAATTGAGCGCGTAATCCAGATTCTTTCAAGAAGAACAAAGAACAACCCTTGCCTTATCGGTGAACCCGGTGTAGGTAAAACCGCTATTGCAGAGGGGCTTGCTCTCCGCATTGCCGCAGGAAATGTTCCGCAAAGACTTAAAAACAAAGAAATTCAGCTTCTTGACCTCACCTCACTTGTTGCCGGTACTCAGTTCAGAGGTCAGTTTGAAAGCAGAATCAAAGGACTTGTTTCCGAAATAAAAGAGAACGGCAACATAATTCTCTTTATTGATGAGGTTCACAGCCTTGTCGGCACAGGTGACAACGAGGGTACAATGAATGCCGCAAATATCCTCAAACCGGCTCTTTCAAGGGGCGAGGTTCAGGTTATCGGTGCTACAACATTCAACGAATACAGAAAATATATTGAAAAGGATTCCGCCCTTGAAAGAAGATTTCAGCCCGTAAAGGTCGGCGAGCCTACAATTGCTCAGTCAATTGATGTTATCGCAGGCGTAAAAGGCTATTATGAGGCACATCACCGTGTAATTGTTGACGATGATATCGTTCGCAAGACGGTTATCCTTTCCGAAAGATACATAACAGACCGTTTTCTTCCCGACAAAGCAATCGACCTTCTTGATGAAAGCTGTGCTTGTGCCGCTCTCCGCAACAAGAGCATGGAGCGCCACGATAAGCTTGAGGACGAAAGACAGAAGCTTCTCATCAAAAAGGACGCTCTTACAAATGCCGATGATGTAAACTATGAACAGCTTGCCGAGGTCAACACAAGCCTTGCAAGAATTGATAATGACCTTAAAGAAATTGACCCCGAAACTCTCGTTTCAAAGGTTACAGAGGAGGATATCGCCAAGGTCATCGAACTCTGGACAGGCATCCCCGCATCAAGAATCAAAGAAAATGAGCTTTCAAAGCTTGCCGACCTTGAGAACGAGCTTAAAAAGAAAATTATCGGTCAAGACGAGGCTGTAAAGGCTCTTGCATCTGCAATCAGAAGAAGCAGAGTTCAGATTTCGCCTCGCCGCAGACCTGCATCGTTCATCTTTGTAGGTCCTACAGGTGTCGGTAAAACAGAGCTTGTAAAGGTTCTCAGCAAGGAACTTTTCGATACCCCCGAAACTCTTATCAGACTTGATATGAGTGAATTTATGGAGAAACATTCGGTTTCTAAAATTATCGGTTCACCGCCCGGATATGTCGGCTACGATGAGGCAGGACAGGTAACGGAGAAAGTTCGCCGCAGACCTTATTCGGTTCTCCTCTTTGATGAAATCGAAAAGGCTCATCCCGATGTTCTCAATATTTTGCTCCAAATTCTTGACGAGGGCAGAGTTACAGACGCTCACGGCAGAACAGTAAACTTTGAAAATACTGTTATCATTATGACCTCAAATGCCGGCTCTGCATCAAAGGACAGCGCATTGGGCTTTGGCAAGACTGAAGAAGATGCCTCAAAAGAAAAGGTTATGAAGGCACTTTCCGAGTTCCTCCGTCCCGAATTTATCGCAAGAGTAGACGAGGTTATCGTATTCAACAGCCTTAAAAAGGACGATTTTGTTAAGATTGCAGACCTTATGCTCTCTGAGTATGTTCCGACTCTTGAGGAAAAGCACATCAAATTCACATTTGACGAAAAGGTTTGTCAGCTCCTTGCAGAAAAGTCTTGCAACGGTGCAAGCGGCGCCCGTGACCTCAGAAACACAATTCGCAGAGAGGTTGAGGAGAAAATTGCTAACGCAATGATTGAGGCAGGCGCAGGCGGAGTTACTGCAATGCACCTCACAGCCGAAAACGGTGAGCCTGTTCTTCAGTCAATCTGATTTTCTTGCGGTAAAAGTTAATACATAAAAATTTCGCATATCGGGCAGTCATCACGATTGCCCGATTTTTTGTATGCAACATAATTCTATTAAAGAACAATCACGCACGGTGAGCAGCCGTACCCAATTCGTGTAGATAGTTTGTAATATCAAAAAACATATTATGTCCGAGCGTATTATTGTAGTTGTTCGCATAAATCTGTAGGGGCGGATATTATCCGCCCGCTAGTAAAGACACAAACATTGTGATAGAAATAAACTATATAAATATCACAAAGTTACTGCTATTTTGTAGGGGAGAACCGTGTTCTCCCGTTCGTGTGTGTTGCACACGATTGCACGCATTGCGTGCAAAATTGAATACACAGTTTAAATGATATCAAAACATAATATATAAAATAAATATTCATCAAGAGGGTTTGTAAAAATTATAAAATATTATTGAACATACAATTTGTATCCTACACGAGAGAAAAAACACAAGAGAAAAAACGGCTGTGTAGCATAATGTACACAGCCGTCTTTTGAAAATAAAATGAAAGAAAGATTTAACCTTTTACAGCACCTGAAACAACGCCCTCGATGATGTATTTCTGACAGGCAAAGTAGAAAATAATAATTGGAACGATACTCAGAACGATAAGCGCCATAATAGCACTTGTGTCCGTATGACCGTAACTGCCGTTAAGATACTGAATATGAATCGGAATAGTTTTGTAATCCATATCAAGAATAAGATAGGGGAGAAGGTAGTCGTTCCAAATCCACATTGTTTCAAGGATTGCAACCGAAATAAAAGTAGGTTTCATAATCGGAAGAACAATACCGAAGAATGTTCTCAAAGGACCTGCTCCGTCAACATCTGCGGCTTCCTCAATTTCAACAGGAATTGATTTAACAAATCCCGAGAACATAAATACCGCAAGTCCTGCTCCAAATCCGAGGTATATAATCAAAATACCCCACGGAGTTGTAAGCTTGAGACTGTCGGCTGTCTTTGAGAGGGTAAACATTACCATCTGGAAAGGAATAACCATTGAGAAAATGCAGAAATAGTAGATGATTTTGCATATACGAGAATTTGAACGCTGCAAGTACCACGCACACATTGATGTGCAGAAAAGAATAAGCACAACACCGCCGATTGTAATGAAGAAGCTCCATACAATTGACTTCCAGAACGGATAGTTGCCGTGGAACATACCTGTCATATAGCTTTGAAAGCCCTGAAAACTGTCTGCATTCGGAAATTCAAAGATTGCACGGCTGATTGCCGCATTGCTCTTGAAGGAGTTCATCAGTACAATGAAAACGGGAGCAACATAGAATACTGACACAATAGAGAAGAGAATTGTTAAAATTTTCATTCCTACGGTTTGTTTTTTCTTTACAGGCCTATCCTTAGCCTTTGCTGCAACTTTTGCCATTACTGCTGAACCTCCTTTCTTCTTGTAAAGTAAAGCTGAATAAGGGCAATGATAACAACAATTACGAAGAAGATAACGCCCTCAGCCTGACCTACGCCACGAGAATTCTGGTTTGCATAGAATGTATTGTAAATATTGAGAGCCATCATTTCCGTCTGATAAACCATTGTACCGCTTCCCTGTGATACAATACCCGGAGCACCGCCTGTGAGGGCAAGGTTCTGGTCGAACAGCTTAAATGAGTTTGTAAGTGTAAGGAATGTGCAGATTGTGATGGAAGGCATCATCATCGGCAATGTTACATTTGTAAGCAACTGTTTTTTGCCTGCGCCGTCAATTTTAGCCGCCTCATAAAGATCATGAGGTACGCTCTGGAAACCGGCAATGTAAATAATCATCATATAACCTGCCTGTTGCCAGCACATAAGAATTACAAGTCCCCAGAAACCGTAGTTTGCGTTAAGCGCAAGGTTTGTTCCGTAATACTGAAGAATACCGTTAAAAATGTACTGCCAGATGTAGCCGAGAATGATACCGCCTACAAGGTTAGGAACAAAGAAAACAGTTCTGAATACATTTGATCCCCTGATTCCGAGCGTGAGTGCATACGCCACAAAAAACGCAATTAGGTTAATGAGTATAACAGATACTATAACAAACACAACTGTGAACCAGAATGAATGTAAAAAGCCCTCATTCTGAAAGGCCTTGACATAGTTTCCGAACCCGATGAATACTGCATCGCTTGTTGTTCTGAATTTACAGAACGAAAGGTAAATGCCGTTAAAGAACGGATATACAAAACCTATAAGGAAAGCAGCCAGAGTGGGAAGAACAAATATCAGAAAATAAATTTTTCTTTTAGGTTTTCTAAACATAATATTTTGCCTTTCCGTTCATAAGAAAGGGGAGCGGAATGCCGCCCCCCTACCGAACCTGTTAAATTAAAACAGAAATTTTACAATCAGCCGTTAGCCTTTGCATATTCTGTTTTCCAACCCTGTACGAATGCAGTCTTAACAGCATCCCAGTCGCCTGTACCTGCTGCATACTGTGTAAGAGCTGTACCAACACCGTTTTTCCAATCTTCACTTGGCATTGTTGTGAAGTTCCAGCTTACAGGAGTTTTGCCTGCTGCTGTGAGTTCGTTATCAATCTTAACAAATACATTGGTTGCTTCCTTAGCATTCTTGAAAGGAATTACAAATCCCATATCGTCAGCAAGAGCAGATGTACCTGTTTTGTTTGTTACACACCAGTTCAAGAATTCAAGAGTAGCTGCCTGATCGTCAGCACTTGCCTTGTTGTTTACACACCAGTAGTTCTCTGAACCTGTGCAAAGACCCTGATTAGCTTCATCGCCTGCGCCGATGTAAATCGGGAGCATGCCGAGTTCGTCGTCCTTCATACCTGCCTTGGTAACTATTGAATATTCCCAGCTGCCGTTCTGGAAGAATACTGCTTCGCCTGATGTGAACTCAGTTTCAGCGTCTGTACCCTTCTTGCTTGCGAGGTCTGCAGGATCACATGTTGAATCTTTGATGTAGAGATCCCAGATGTTCTTATAGTTTTCAAGGTATTTACCCTCGATAGCGTCTGTTGATTTGATGCCCTTATCCTTGTACTCAAAGTAGATAGGAAGGTTAGCAAGGTGAGTTTTGAATCTCCAGTCAGATGAAGAATCCATACCTGCTGATGTGAACGCACCCTTAACGCCGAGCTTATCCTTATTCTTCTGGATTTCATCGGCTACAGTCTTTAACTTCTCAAAGCTGTTGATGTCTTCAATCTTCTTAACCGAAGCAAAGTCAGAATCGCAATACTTCTGGAGAAGAGTCTTGTTGTAGATAATGCCGTATGTTTCAATTACATAAGCAATACCGTAAACCTTGCCGTCCTCTTCAAGTGCATAATCCTTTGAAGTAAGCTGTTTATAAATTTCTGATGAGCTGAGGTCTGCACAATAGTCTTTCCAGTTTGCAAGACCTACAGGACCGTTAACCTGGAAGAGTGTAGGAGCGTTGTCCTTGTCCATCTCTGCTGTAAGTGTTGACTCATAAGTACCCTCGGCAGCTGTCTTAACAGTTACCTCAACACCTGTTTCGTCCGTGTACTTCTTAGCAAGAGCCTGCCAATCCTTGTCCTGCTCAGGCTTAAAGTTAAGATAGTAAACTTTACCGTTTTTTGCGTTGCCTGCTGCACTTGAATCATCTTTTGATGAACCTGATGATGAAGAACCGCCGCAGCCTGCAAGAGCAGTAGCAGTCATCATACCTGCAACTGCAAGAGCTGCAGCTCTTTTGATTGTTGATTTTTTCATAGCTTTCACCTTAATTAAAAATATTTATCCGCTAAACCCGGATATTGGCGAGAGAACAACATTCTGTGTTCTCTCTATTGCAACAATCATAACACACTATTTATGAAAATACAATAGATTTTTTTAAAAATTTTCTCTGTGATTAGTCAAAACGAAGGTATTAACCAAATGTAATTTCAAAATCAAACAAAAAACAACCGCATATTATCTGGGTTTTGTGACTTATTTGTCAAATAAGAAATATTAAAGCAACATTAAAGTTACAATATTGTAACCTGTCAAATATGGTCATTCTATTGAAAATGACAAGTGCTTTGTGCTAAAATTATGTCAAATTTGTTTTTTAAGAAGGTTAATTTAGCAATTATGAAAAATTTCAATCAATCATCACTTGCACGATTTTTCACCCGATTTCCTAAGCTGTTATTTGCGGGATTGATGTACTCAATTCCGTTTGCCGTATTTTCCGGAATATTCATTCTCATAAGCTTTCTGTCCGGATTCAATAATGTAATATTATGGAGCTTGGGTATAATTCCCGCAATGCCGTTCTATTCCGGACTTGTAATGGTAATCCGCAAAATTTCGGTTGAAAAAGAGGATGTAAATGTTTTCAAAACTTTTGTTCAGGCTTTCCGTGAAAATTTGAAAAAATCAATTTTTAACGGATTTGTCGCCTACCTCATAGTAGCATGTTCGTTTTTTGCAATTCTCTATTACGGAACACTTGCTCAGACAGACATAGTCTACGGCTCTGTCTTTACAATATATATAGTGTTCTCAATTGCAATGCTGATTATGCTGTTCTATGTACCCCTGCTAACAATTACCTATGACCTCAGACTTCGTGACATTTATAAAAATTCACTCTTGTTGATTTTCGGTAAAATTCTCAGAAATATTGTCGCACTTGTGCTTGTCGGCATAATTTCTTTTGCGGTCTTTCTCGCAGTAATCTATGCAAAGGGCGCAATGCTTGTTGTTGCAGTTGCTCTCTCGGTAATTTTCTACCCTATGATTACAACCTATATAATAGTATCGGTAATTGCAAAAGGAGTGCAGGAATCTGTCGGCTACTTCACTGGCGATAATGTGCAGTATGTCCTCACGGAAGAAGAGGTTCAGCGTGAAACCGAAGCTGTAGAGAATGCAAACTCCGATGATGACTACATCTTTGTCAACGGCAGAATGATTAAAAACCCGTCGAAAACGAATACAACAGAGTAATATTTTAGCACTTTGCAGAATGCATAGTGCTTTTACATCAAAATTAAAACCGCACCAAAGAGTCTGAAAACGGCTTTTTGATGCGGTTTTTGTCGTTGAACTAAAGAAGGTATATGCCCCTGATCTGATGATTTCATCCCATTCGACAGATATAGAAACTGTTGATATTATCCGCCTCTGAGTATTTGCTGCAGTCAAGGTATTAAGTAAATTTGGGTATATAAAAATAAAACAGTCGGCAACAAAAAAGATACCGACTGATAAACACCCCAACATTTTTATTATAACATAATACAGATATTACTTCAATAGATTTTTTAAAAATAAAATTATAAATATTTTTAATAAAAGTGTTGACAATGTTGAAAACTAACTGTATAATATAGACAAAGAAAAGAACTTAAGGAGGTTTTAAAAATGAAAGCAAGAAAACCTTACTTCAAACAAATCAGAGATTATATGCGGAGCTTACCACCTAACTCTACAGCCCGTGTATTCTAAGAGATGATCTTCTAATTCTTACTTGTTTTGTCGGAACAGCTGATTATTTTGATGTTATAAAAACATATTTATTAATTTTTAATCGCAAGAGCATTCCGAATTCGTCTTTAGCAATCTACATCTTATGATTGAAATTCGTCCAATTAAGCATTAAAGGTTATCGAATTTAATACTCGGGAGAACGGAATTTTAATTATAACTTAATATATATGAAATCTTTAAATTGGTGGTTAGTCCAATGGAAGCTTAATCAGAATTTAGGTTAAGCAAAAATAATCCGAAACGGAGATAAGTCCAATGGAAGTAAAAACTAAAACCGATGGATGAACAGCTTATACAACAGCACACAGAGTAGTCTGAATTTAAAGAATGTAAGAGGCTGAATTTAGTAAGCAGTTCAAACGGAGCGTAAATTTGGAAACTTACAGTACAGAGTGAAACCGTAAATTTCAATCTGATTTCTAAAATTCTAAGAAAACTAAACTGTCAGGAGATTATTCCAATGAAATAAGAACTTGAAACAAATCTCACTTATTTGTTATGATTGGAGATATTCCGATGTATGCTTGAGATTTAAACCGGTATAAGGTCAAAATATAATCCAATACTTGGAATTGACAGTATTCGGTTACTGATATTGATTTGTTAAAAAGTTAATATAGGTCATAAATAAAGCATTGATTAGCAGTAATTATAATGTCGTGATGACATAGTGAATCTGCAGACAATAGGAGATTATTCCAATGAGAATTTAAGTCTTATGGTTTGATGATTGTATACATACTTAGGTGTGTAAACATAATTAGTCGAATTTAAAGCTAAAGGAGTTAATTCCAATAACTGTATAAGCCAAAATTCCGAAATATTCCAATGGCTTGGTTTCAGGATAGGTACAATTGAAATAAAAAAAGTTAATAAGCTTTTTTAAGTGATTGTTGTGCCGATTGATATTATGAATTTAAACGGTTGAAAAACTTTTATATTCAAATTTAGGAACGGAGAAAAGTCCAATGTAATACTAAATTGTTAGTGTAAAGGACGAAAATCCGAAATTGGAGATGAGTCCAAAGGGCATATTAACGATACGATACCCTTCTGAAAATTGCTATTTATAAATCAACCAATTACAGAGGTGACTGCAACAGTGGTCACCTCTGTTTTGCATTTTGTCTGAGATAACTGTGTATAATAGAATAAGTGAATTTGCTGAATACAAAAATTATGGGGACAACATTTGCTGTCCCCATATCTATTTCAATAATAATTTTCTAATCAATACAATATTGATTACTCAATACCGAGAATTTCTTTACTTGCGATTACGAGCTTTTCACAAATTTCTGTTGCATCTGTTTTGTTCTTGCCGACTGAAGTTATATAGAGCTTAATTTTTGGCTCTGTGCCACTTGGACGGATGATAACTGCATTGTCACCGGAAAGGTGAAGAGCAATAACATTTGACTTAGGAAGTTCAATGTCGGTAGCACTGCCGGTTGCGATCTCAGTTTCCTTTTTAAGAAGATAGTCGGAAACCTTAACAACATCGTAGCCTGCAATGCTCTTTGGTGTGTTATCTCTTACAGCTGTCATAATATCAGCCATCTTCTGCATACCTGCGGCACCGTCAAACTCGAATGAGTATGTCTGATTGAGGTAGTAACCAAATTCTTCGTAAAGACCGTCAATAACCTCGGCAAGTGACTTGCCCTGCTTCTTGTAGTAAGCAGCCATTTCGCAAACGAGCATTGACGCAACAACAGCATCCTTATCTCTTACATATGTGCCTGAAAGGTAGCCGTAGCTTTCTTCAAAACCGAAGAGATATCTGTTTTCTTCATGCTTTTTTTCAAGGTTTAGAATAACTTCACCAATGTATTTGAAACCTGTAAGAACATTCTTGAGTTCACAATCGTACTTTTCGCAAAGCTTGTTGATGAGTTTTGTTGTAACGATAGTTTTAACAACAACAGGCTTTTCGGGAAGCTTGCCGCTTGCTTTTTTGCAGGAAAGGATGTAGTTTGTCAACATTACGCCGTCTTCATTACCTGAAATAAGTCTGTAACTGCCGTCATAATCCTTAACTGCGATACCTACACGGTCTGCGTCAGGGTCGGTTGCAAGAAGAAGGTCAGGCTGTTCTTTTTCACAAAGCTCAAGACCTTTTGCAAGCGCCTCTTTAATCTCAGGGTTCGGATAAGGGCAAGTTGTAAAGTTGCCGTCGGGAAGTTCCTGTTCGGGAACAACAACAACATCTTTAACGCCGATTTTACCGAGAACCTTTCTTACAAGCTTGTTGCCTGTACCGTTAAGAGGTGTGTAGACAACCTTAAGGTCAGCACCCTCGCAAATGCCGGGGTTGACCTGCTGTTCCATAACCTTTTCAAGGTATGTGTCATAAACGCTCTCATCAACATATTCAATCATACCGTTGCTAACGGCTTCATCAAAATCTGCAATTTTAACATCCTTGAACATATCGAGCTTTGAAATTTCGTCGTAAACTGTGTTAGCGGCAACATCGGTCATCTGACAGCCGTCCTCGCCATATGCCTTGTAGCCGTTGTATGCAGCAGGGTTGTGGCTTGCCGTAACCATAATACCTGCCTGACATTTAAAGTAACGAACGAGGTATGAGAGAACGGGAGTAGGCTGAAGCTCAGAAGTGATGTAAACCTTAATACCGTTAGCGGCAAGAACTCTGGCTGCCTCATTCATAAACAAATCTGCTTTAATTCTGCTGTCGTGAGAAATAGCAACAGAACCCTTGCCGTACTTTTTGAGAACATAATTGGCAAGTCCCTGTGTAGCCTGACGAACAACATAAATATTCATTCTGTTAGTACCTGCACCAATAATACCTCTAAGACCTGCAGTACCGAATTTTAAAGCTGTGTAGAAACGATCATAAATTTCATCTTCATTGTTTTTTATACTTTCAAGCTCAGCTGTAAGGTCCTTGTCTTCAACAGCATTTTCGAGCCATTCGTTATAAAGTTTTTTAATATCCATGATTATGCCCCCAACTTAAAATATTCACAAAATTATAGTTAATATCTGTGACAAGCCATTCTTGCCTATCTTAATTCACTATACCATAAACTCTGAAAAAAAACAAGTTTTTTATTTTGTACATTTTACGGAATGTGTACTAAAAGCTGTGTGTTCTAAATTAAACTGTATAATGAAATTGACTCATATTATTGGCTTTTCGTGATGAGGGACGGCGGTTATTCCGCAAAAACAACTGTGCTTTGCTTTTAATGTGTATCTAAGCGTGCTGACTTTTGTTCTTTGTCAGAATTAAATTACGGCTCAACAAACGGCACGTTAAAATACTCGGCAACTGATTTTGCAAGGTTTCTGCCGATTACATTGATGTTGTCCCTAATCCATTGAGCTTCTTCGGGGTTATCGTGATATGCAACCTCAATCAATGCCGACGGTGATTTTGTTCGCCTGACTTCTGCAAGTGAGGTGGTGGGGATTATGTCAACATCGTTCGGTTCGGGATAAATATCTTTATAATTCTTTTGCAGAATTTCTGCAAAACGCTTGCCGCTACTGCCTGTCGGATAGTAATAAATGTCCGCACCCGTGTATCTGCCTGCCGAACCCTCGGGAGCGGCGTTGCTGTGAATTGCAAGGTGCAAATCGTGATTGCCCTTGTTTGAATCTGCAATTGCCTGACTCAGCGTCATATCGGGATCGTTTCGCCTGAAATCAATTCCGCTTGCTTTCAAATAAGGCTCCATTGCGTCCGCAATAAGATTCATATAATATTCTTCATTTCCTCCGTCAACATACGGATTATACTCCTGTAATGACGGGGAAAGGTAAACTGAAGGCATAAAATCTCTCCTAAATTTATTCTCTTATCATTTTATTCGCAAAACCCGTGCCGTTGACAAATAATTTTCTTTTCAAAATTCAATTTGTATTGTATAATGATTACATATGATTTTGGCGAAAATGTTTGCAAGTGTATGATATCACAATTATTATGTGTGAGCAGATTGTAACCGTAGGCAGAATGTCAAGCGTAGGGACGGATATTGTTCATTTAAAGAATTATTATTTAATGCAAAAACTTGCTTAATTACTTTATGAAATTATGAAACGGAGAAATTATTATGACTGATGAAATGAGAGCAAAAGTTGAGAAAGTTATGAAAAATCTTGAACGCAACAGGATGAAACCTTATTTTTGCGAAAACAGGGAAGAGGCTCAGGCACTTGTAAAAACACTAATTAAAAAGGGCGAAACAATTTCATGCGGAGGTTCAAAAACTCTTGACGAAACGGGAATTTATCAGATAATTAATTCACCCGATTACAATTTTCTTGACCGTTCCGCACCCGGAATGACTCGTCCCGAGGTTGAAGAGGTTTACCGTCAGACTTTCAGGGCAGACACATTTTTTATGAGTACAAACGCTCTTACCGAAAACGGAGAGCTTTATAATGTTGACGGCAACTCAAACCGTGTTGCCGCACTTCTTTACGGTCCGAAAAGCGTTATCGTTGTATGCGGTATCAACAAAATCGTAAAGAATATTGACGAGGCAATCAAGAGAGTTAAAACAATTGCCGCTCCGCAGAATACAATCAGACTGGGTATTGAAACCCCCTGCGGAAAAACAGGCGAATGTGTTTCATTGAGAAAAGAAAATCCCGAACTCTGTGACGGATGCCACGGTGATACAAGAATCTGCTGTAACTATGTAGTATCCGCTCAGCAAAGACATATTGACAGAATTAAGGTTATTATCATCGGCGAAGAATACGGATATTGATTCTTTTAAAGAAAAAAAGCCGCATCAAAAGATACGGCTTGGGAGAAATTCAGAATGTAATCATCTGCAATTGTTCTGACTTTTGTTCTGGCTGTTCTGCTGATTTTTATTCTGATTGCTGTTCTGATTCTTATTCTGGCTGTTCTGCTCGTTCTTGTTCTGATTGTTGTTCCGATTCTGATTGAAATTCATTTCAACACCTCCTTTACAAAACTATTATTAACCCGAAAAGGCTTGTTTATTCATGAATGATTTTTTATTGCGAATGAAATCACTTCTGGGTGATGAATTTGACGAATTTTTAAAATTTTATAACAGCGATGATTTTATAAAAGGACTTCGTGTCAACACCTTAAAATGTTCGCCCAAAAAGCTTTGTTCACTTCTTGATTTTGAACTGAAAAAAACTCCGTTTTGCGATGAGGGCTTCTATATTCCGTCCGATGTTAAGTCAATCGGCAACAATCCTCTGCACCATGCAGGAGCGTTCTATGTTCAGGAACCGTCTGCAACCTCGGCAGTTACAATGCTTGATGTCCGTGAGGGCGATTATGTCCTTGATTTGTGTGCCGCTCCGGGTGGAAAAAGTACGCAAATCGGCGCTAAACTTAACGGAACAGGACTTTTATGGAGCAATGAAATTGTAAGGAACAGAGCGAATATTCTTTTATCGAATATTGAACGAATGGGTATTTCAAACGCAGTTGTATCAAACTGCCGTCCCGATGAACTTTGCAAAAGGCTTGAAAACCGTTTTGACAGGATTCTTGTTGACGCCCCCTGCAGCGGTGAGGGAATGTTCCGCAAGAATGATGCGGAGCGTGAATGGAGCGTTGAGCATGTAAAGAGTTGTGCCGCCCGTCAGCTTTTGATTCTTAACAGTGCAAAAAATGCCCTGAAGAACGGCGGATATATGGTTTATTCAACCTGTACTTTTTCAAAGGAAGAAAACGAGGGCGTAATTTCTCGGTTCCTTGCGGAAAATCCCGATTTTGAACTTGTTGATTCGGGCGTAACATTCGGCAGACCTACGCTTGATTATGCGAGAAGAATTTTCCCGATGGACGGCGGAGAAGGACATTTTGCCGCCAAGCTTCACAAAAAGGGCGAGCCGTATTCTAATTATAATATTCCTAAAAA
>OJNY01000603.1_pt1 | contig 26807 bp, 46 predicted proteins | sample 1597931 | NCBI WGS metagenome assembly OJNY01 (sample SAMN01915209, study PRJEB22387) | human gut metagenome | isolation source: stool | host: Homo sapiens | place: USA
TGAGGTTTCGGCCTCGCGCAGATATTGCGCATTATATTCTAATTCGCGATTTACTTTTATCGTCTGGGCTGCTGCGTAATTCAGCTTTGACTCCCAGTCCTGCACTCTGTTTGCGGCTGTTTCAAAATTCTTCTCGCCTTTTTTGAGCGCTGCCGCCAGCTCATCGATTTCTTTCTGCTGGCTCTCCAACTCATCTTCCGTTGTTCCTGACGTCCTTTTCAAGACGTCCATTTGTGCCGTCGCTTTCTCATAGCGCGTGCGCAGTGTCTCCAGTCCGCTTCCGACCTTATCGTAGGATTTCTTGGCATTTTCGAGACCCTTTCGGATTTCTTCCTCTTTTTTCTTCTGTGCGTCAAGGGTTTTCTGCAACACTTCCTGCTTCTTTTTCAAGGCTTCCAGCGTGTTCTCCTGGCCTTTAAACTCCTCTGTCACAAGGGCACTCTCAGATTTTAAGCCCGACAACTCCTTATTTACACTCGCAACTGCGGCTTTAAATTCCTTTTCCCCATCCAGGGCGATAACTGCACCAATTTTCTTACTCATCCGGTTCTCCCTATGCACAAAAGGAGCCGTCCACCGGACAGCTCCTTCTAACAACTATTTTCTACGGCAAATCGTCAAATGTTGCCGTTTTCTTTTTCCCGCTCATTTCCTCATGCTGGTCATACATGAGGTAGAATTTTCTGAACGTCATCGCCAGTACCTCGTCTTCCGAGTAGTCCAGCACTTTCTTTCCGATGTACACCATGCGGGCGACATTTATTTTTTCGTCCGCCCGCTTTCCGCTTTTGGGCTGTCGTCCTCATCCGGTTCTGGTAAGGACAGCCCATACGCATCGAGAAGTGCCATCATGATCTCATTTACGTTTTCGACCGTAATTCCCCATCCCACTTCCTCCTCGGTATAGCTTTTCAGCTCTTTCCCGTTTCTCTGTTCTCGCGCCGCCTCGTCGTTCAAAAGCGTGCAAATCAGATACCGGATTGTCTTATCGCTTTCTCTCTTGTCTGTGAGCTTGTCCCACACATCTGACATCGGCGCGTCGAAATGGTCCTGGATTTCATCAATTGCGTTAAGGGTGAAGAGGAGACGTCTCTCCTCTCCATCAATTACGACCGGCGTTCCTCTTGGTCTCAAGTCGCTCATGCACAGCCTCCTTATTCTCCGCTACTCGCTTCCGCTGTTGTGATTCCGACCTTGCCGTTCAGCCATGTCTTTGCTTCTTTCAGCGTCTTAAAGGTCTGCTGTTCCTTCCATGTGCCATCTTCCGGAACGAACATATTTCCTTCCATGGTTGTGTGTGTAAAGGCCAGCGTCTCTCCCTGTGTCGCGTTCTCATCGTTCGGCTCTTTAAACTGGCACTTCGGATAGAATTTTGCTGTATACTTGTCCACATTTGTTTCGTCTCTGGAGATTCCGACTGCTCCAAGTCCCACAAATGGAGCGATGTCGTTCTTGTTGCACGATACTGTGTCATCTTCTTTGTTATATGTGTGCCCCAGCGCATACGCATATGTCTCGTTGACCATCTCGTTAAGCTCGAGAGACGTTGTTCCTCCGGTCACGGATGTATCTGTTACGACTGCACGGTTATCGCCGTAATCTTTCACATCATTTGATGTTACCGTGATGTTAAATGTCGACGTCGGTCCCAGATATCTTCCTTCTGTGCACTTTCCTGTTGTCTCGTTGTACTTTCCCATTACTACATACTCAAAACCTTTTTTTGCCATTTTTATTCCTCCTCAATTTCACATTCAAAAATGATATGTCTTACGTTTTTTCCCTGCTCGAGCAGTACTGTCACGTCCGGATATGTAAATCCAGCCTTAAAGAGCAACTCCCTGATTTTCTTCTTCTCTGCGATGTAATTAACCTCTTTCCCGTTTTCCTTCCACGGGCAAAAATAGTGGATTTGCATGGAAATCTCCACGCATCCCGGCTTGTTATCCCCGAAATCTCGTCCTCTTTCTGCCGCCGCGTTGAATGTAAAGTAACGTGATTCGCTCCCTGTATAAATGTCCGGCTTACATGGATATCCGAACTCTTTCAGTGCTTTTATAATCTTGCTGTTTACGCTCATAATCCGGTCTCCCGTTCAAAAACCTGCTGCATCACCCTCAAACAGTCATTCTCGCTCTCATTTATTGATTTTTTCATGACCGGATGTGCTACCTGTCCGCCTGGTGTGCCGTATTCCAGATACGCCAGTTTTTCCATGTTTCGGACGCCCTTCTTGTCCTTTCCTTCTGCCGTGACAATCGAATAGCAGCCGAACTCGTTCATTTTTGCTTTTCCTGCTGTCACTGCTGCCGCGAGCTGTCCGGTTGCATAGCCGCGATTTGCCGCCGCTTCTACGTTCTTTCTCAGGTTCTTCTCGAGGATTGGCGCCGCCGTATCAATCATCTTCATCGCTGTCTCGTCAGTCGCATTTGCAATGCCTTCTAACTGCCGCATGATGTCGTCGATGCCGTTCATTTCAAAATGTCCCACGCTCTCTCCTCTCGCACGTCAAGATGATGCTCATTGCCTTGTCACTCTGATATGTCCGTTTGACCTCGTATTTGTCGCCTGTCGCCTCGTCGTACAGTGTTGTTTCTCCGTTGTAGTTGCAGGCGGCGACCTCGATGTTCTGGTCTGCGGAATATCCGCACTGATTCGCAATTATCTCATCGTTTCTCGTCGTTGACGTGAAATTCGCCGGAATGTGCTCAAGAAAGCTCTCTGTTGCGACGTCAAATCCGTCCTCATCCGTCTCAGTTGTGTTTCCTGTGGCGAGCTTTATCGACTTATTCCACATCGTTCTCTCCTTCTTCCGGTTGCACCGGTGCAACTTCCGGCTCCATCATCGTTAATCTAAACAGTTTCTTGTGGTAAAGCTCCATGTATTTCTCCGTATCCGACCGGTCATTCCCGAGATTTGCCTTTACATAAAGCGTTACGGCCGTGATTACTCCCGGAATCTCCGCTTTTATCAGCTCCTCGTTTACTCCTGCAAGTGTCATATCCTCCTTACAGTCATCGATGTAGCTCTGGATGTCGTCGTCATACACGGTTATCGCTGCGGCTATCCCGCAACGTTCTTTAATCAGTTCAATCATCGCTCCTCCTGCTGCTCCAGAAATTCAGCAATTATCTCTGATTTGACAGACTTTGTGATGCTATAGCCGAGCTCTCCCGCCAATGACTTAATCTGTGCAATTGTCATGCCTTGTAAGTCATCGGCGGTATAGCCGCTGTCACTGCTATAGCTCTCTATTCCCCCGTTACAGTCGCATCATCTACGGTGATTTTTCCGTTCACGAACGCGTCCGCATCCTTTGTGACGTAGTCCTCGCGTTCAATTGCGCGGAAAAGTGTCATATCCTGCTCGAAGGCATTAAAATCTGTCACCGCTGCCGTATCAGATGCCACGATTGTGGTCTGCTTCCGGTCAAACTTTTTAATACCTTCTTTCAGGTCTCCGATGATAAATGGGATGCCTCTCTTCTTTGCTGTTGCGGTATCTGATTTCAGAACTGCATTTCCGATGACCTCAATCGGCACGCTCATAGCGCCTACCGCAAGTACCTGCTTCATCGGGTCATTGTTCATGCTGCGGAGCAGGTAGTTCCCCTGGCTGTCCTTTAAAGTGGACAGGTACAGCATTCCGTCATCGTTTGTCACAATTCTGGATGTGCCTGCATATGCCGCACCAAGGGTCACAAGGATAGCTTTCTGGATGCCGTCGATGTCTTTAAGGTCTGTCACGTCCTTTTCGCTGATTTTCGCGAGAATCTGTGCGTTATCGGTCGCTCTGCTCTCTCCTCCAATCCAAGCCACGATTGTGTCCGTGATGTTTGCGTCGGAATCCTCGAGCAGCTCATTCGTAACCGGGAAATATCCCGCAAATTTCTCAATCTCATATGTAACACGTTCAAACTGCGGACCGTTCTTTCCGCCGATTTTTCCGCCCTCAGACACTTTGGTAAATCCGGTCTGCTGTGACTTCTTCTGGAAGGTCCGCGCGCCTTTTGATGTTGTCACCGGCTCCACATCGATTAAGCTCAAAAGCGAGAACTGTGCATCTCTGTACTGATTGATTCTGGTCTGGATATCTTCCGGTACTGTGTAGCCTCCGCTCGCACCCGTTCCCTCTGTCATACTTGTCGCCACGTTCTTGAATCCGCTTCTTGCCGCATTTGCAAACTCTTTCACATGGTTCACCGGTCCTTCCGGTGTTGGATTCAGAGGTACCTTTCCTTCCGGCGCTCCGTCTTTTCCGAGTGAGTTTCTCAGCTCCTCATCCTCTGCATCCTCTAAGTCTTTGAGAATGTCAAATTTCTGCTGGAGCTTCTTCAACTCCTCTTTCTCGTTTGCCGCATCCTCCAGCTTTCCGGCATCTGCAAGGTCTTTGATGTCCTTCTTTTTCTGGTTAATCTGGTCTAACAGTTCTAATAATTTTTTGTTCATCTGGTCCTCCTTTTTGTTTAAAAAAGACTTAGACACCATACATGTCTAAGTCTTCTAATAACTCCATTCTTTTCTTGTCATTGCTCGCCCTCGCGTCACGCTCGGCGATTGCCTGCCTTCTAAGCTCATCTGTGAGCCGCAATCCCATTGATGCGTTTACAAATTGTGTTTCATATTTTGCCACCTCATCCACAAATCCAAGCTCAACACACTGTTTTGCCGTAAGCCACGTCTCCTCGTTCATCAGTTCGAGCACTTTTTCCATCTCCATGCCCGTTTTCTCGATGTAGGCATTTGCCAGTGCTTCGTTCATTTGCCGCAGAACCTCCGCCTGCTTCTCCATCTCATTGCAATCACCGCTTGCTCCACTTACTGATACGTTGTGGATCATGATTGTCGCTACCGGACTGATTTTTGAGTGCCCCGCCATTGCGATAACACTCGCCGCGCTTCCGGCAATGCTCTGAATCTCGATTTCAACATCGTTCCGTCTTCGCAATTCCGAGTAGATTTCCTGCCCCGCCAGTACAGAGCCGCCGCAGGAATTGATTAACACTTCCAGCTTTTCGCCCGGTTTTAAATCTTTAATCGCCGCTTCCACATCGCTTGGTGCTGTGGATTCGAAACCGAAAAAGTCGTATATCCACTTGTCATCGTTTCCGATGATGTCGCCGCTAATTTTCAGTACTGCCACCCTCCTCACCTCCTTTCTGCGCTACACTCGTAACAGGAATGTAGTTTCCATTGGTCATGAGGATATCTCCGCCTTCTTTCCATGGCATATCGAGAAATGCCCGTGCCTCATTCGGTGTATAAATCCCGTTGTTTACCGCGCTCGTCAGGCTCTCCATCTGCGTTTTTGTGTCCGTCCGCAGGATTGCCTTCTCGTTGAATTTATACATATATCCTTCCTGGGCTTCTTTCGGAAGCAGTGCCTTTGCGTTAATCTCCTCCTCGTACTGCTTGAGCCGATACGACATCGTGTCCACCAAAAACGCAAGTTGCTGTGTCTCTGAGTTCGCATAGGACGATTTCTCGTAGTTGTTAATCTGATTTGGTTTGATTCCGAAGGCTCCGGCGATTTGCAGTGCCGAATACTTCTTTAACTCGAAAAACTGGGCATCCACAAGGCTCATTTTTATCGGTTCCAACTTTAATCCAATCGGCACTGGTACGACTTTTCCGGCGTTTTTCGGACCCGTTAAGTACTTCGCATACTTCTCCTCGAGCTTTTTCCGTTCTTTCTCCTCAAACGAGGACGCATATTGCATCACCATACTCGCAGTCAGTCCGTTTTTATACAGGTTATTCATGTACTGCTGACTCTCATTTGCGCCGTCAATCGTGTATTCTAGGATTTTCCTCACCGGCTCTCCGATGAGTCCGTCGAGTGAATACCACGTTTTTATGTGGATGACCTCGCTACTCTTGAACAAATATTGTTCTCCGGTTCTTGGGTCGCTATATCTGTAGTAAATGTCCCCTTTGTTGCCAAAAACTCCGGTGTCATCCATTACAACTGTGACGTAGTTGCTCTGCATCACCCATGCGTCCAACGTTTTATACTTTCCGCCGTACTTTTCTTTTACAAACTGCCTTCTCAGCCAGATGTAGCCATTTCCATAGTGCTGACAGTTCATCTCAGTGGTGCTCCACAGTGTCGATGGTGTCATGAGCTTGTTCGGTCTTGTCGCCAGTACATATGTCATGTCCGTCGGCTGTGCCCGTATGCGCCCCTTATCTGTCTCCTGATAGTATTTCAGCGGTAATTTGCCCATCGTCTCGCTGAGCATCTTCAAGCAGGTAAAATAAGTCACCTCACTTATCAATTTTGAATTTTTCTGTTTTATGCCAAGCATTTCGAGCAGCTCTTCGTCCTGTAATCCAACTGTCTGCCCGGTAAGTCCCGCCCAGCCGTTCTTAAGTCTGTTCCAAACGTTCAACTCTACCACTCACTTTCTATAAACTCTTTCAGTGCATCCTCGTACGACGTGTCGAAGCTGTGATACATCGCCAATTTATACGCGCAAAGTGTCGCGTCTACCGGGTCGATTCTCTTCTTTGCCGCGTCCTTATCAATCTTTATCAGTCCGTTGTTTTTCCGGATAACGGCATTGCTCATCGAAAAATTCAGCAATGGGTTATATAAGTACACAACATTCCCAGAGTAAACCTGTTCACGGAAGCCCTGTGTTGCTTCATTTAGTGATTTATGGCTCTGATAAACCTCTTCCACGTCATATCCCTCGTCGGACACATCCTGCATCAGCTTGCTTGCGTTCGCCGGGTCAAAACATAAGCACTGTATTTTCCAGTCATTTTCCTCGCAAATGCTTAAAACGTACTGCATGACCGCGTTCTGGTCTACAATCGGCGTGTTTGTCACCGTCAGGAATCCCATGCGCTCCCAGGCATCATAGTCAACCTTATCCTTTGCCTTTCTCTCTGCCAGTTTTTCCCTGTTTGGGATGAATGAGTGTGAAAAGACAACGTATTTCACAATTTCTTTTCCTGTCTGGTCATGTTCTCCGGATAGGAACGGAATCACAAACGCCACGGCTGTGAGGTCTATTTTCGCTGACATATCAAACCCGACATAAACCGGCTGCCCTTTTATGTCAATCGGCAGCTCCTCGACCTGGCACATTTTCCACTTTTCCATGTTCATGTAGTCATTTTCTTTCGCTTGCACCCATACATCCATGCACTTTGTGAGGAAAGACGTCATTTTCTCCGGAATTTCTTTTGCAATCTTGTACTCGCCCGCAATCTTGTCTACACCTTCCTGGTAGCTCATCCTGATCGGGTTTGCTTTTTTCCAGACCTCCATGTTTTCAAGATTTCCAATGTCGTGGTAATCTTCCTCGTCCAACTCGCAGATGTCTATCAAATACTCGTCGTTTTCAACGTCGCTGTTCGGGTCGAGTACTTTTGAGCAATAGAGATACTCCTGCGTAAAACACGGGTACGTCAAATCCACTCCCGCTGTCGTGATGATCATGAGTAGCGGCTCTTTTGTGTTTGCTCCCAGCCCCAGGTCATAAAACTCCGTTGTCGGGTGCTGATGGTACTCGTCCAGAATCAATCCCGCCGGATTCGTTCCGTCTCCCGACTTTCCGTCATCCTTACTGAGTGCTTTTATAAAGCTGCCTGTCTTTCTGTGTGTAATCGCATCCCTGTTGATTTTGAACTTACTTCTCAGCGGCGAGCCTCTCAGCATCAGTGATGCCTCGTTAAATACAATCTTTGACTGGTCCCGCTTTACTCCGGCCGTGTAGTACTCGTAAGTTTCCCCGTTTTTTGTAGCTATTACAGAAATTTCATATAGCGCGATGCCTGCCTCTTCCTGCGATTTCCCGTTTTTTCTTCCAACTTCCGTAAACGATTTTTTGAATCGTTTTCTCCCAGTGCTCTTTTTCTTCCAGCCATACAACTGACACAACCGGAATCTCTGCCAGTCGGTCAACACAATCGGCTCGCCAGCAAGCACTCCCTTCGAGTGCCTTAGCAATGCAAACCAATCAACGATGTTTTGTGCTGCTCTTTCATCCCAGTAATACTGGTAGTCATCATTCTCTGATTTTTCTAAATCTCTTAAAAAACGTTCACACGCCCAAACGTGTTTTCTTCCGCTCGTAATTTGCCCGGAGACACATTTTTTTGCGTATTCAGTTATCTCTTCGAGTGTTGTCATGTTAAATCTCTCCGAACTTTTCTTTCATGATTTCTTCTTTTTTTGACGTTTTCGCCGCTGCCGCCTTTAAACGTGAATCAATTGTTAAACCGCACAGCGCTGCAAACTTCCTCATCTCTTCCGCGTAAGTCTTCTGTACGTCAATCAGTGGGTTTTTTACGATTGTCTCTCCGTTTCTCGTTATTTTGGTCACGCAAAAAGGAGCATCTCTCAGCTCCTCTGTCGCTTTTCTATAATTTTCATAAGCATTACAGTACCCAGCCAGGTTATTCAGGTCTAAATTTCCGATGATTTCGATATCTTTTAGCTCCTTTGTTAACCTTTTCCACTCCTCTTTTGCGATATCTCCGATTAACCATTTCGGTGCTCGCGCTAACTGATTTTTTCCGACCGAAATGCTCTCCTCTTCGGCTTTTCTCTTATATTTCTCAAGCTGTGTGATGTTTCCTTTCTGGGTCTGCGATGGTTTCCTCGGTCTCCCCATTTCCGCCCCCTTGCCACTTTTTTTGCGTATTTAGAAAATTGTGCGAGGAATACTAGACTTGCGGTCAGGTGGTGTTTCTCAAAACTTTATGACTCCCCCCTGCCCTCATTTCTGTAGGCGCGAAGCATCTCTTTGAGCCGCTCCATCATGCCCTGCTTGTCCTCGCTGTAGAGTCGTTCTATCTCGCTGTGCGTGCTGTGATTAAGGCTCATCAGATTGTCTGTGTCCAGCCTCTTTTCCCATGCGTCCCTGAGCGGCTCAATGTGGTGTACCGTGTCCGCCAGTTTAATCTCGCCTGTCGTCATGTAGCAGTACACGTCTATCTCTCCGTCCAGATTTAACACTCTTTCCCTCGCCTGCTGCCATTCCTGGCTATGATAAAAGTCTCTTGCTTTCTTATCGCGGTATAGCCGGTCATACTCCTTGTGTCTACTCTTAACACACTTGCATTTTGTTCCTTCCGGGATTCTCTTTCCGCAACGCGAACATCGCTTATATATCATGTCTCTTCACCCGCTCGCGCATCTTCTTCACCATCCGACTCTCGTCTGTCTGATATTCCTCTGCCGATGCGAATCTCTTCTTCTGTTCTTTCATCACCCGCGCTATTGCCTGCTCTGCTGTTGGGTCTGGCAGTCCACTTTTATTCATAGGCTTGCTCCTCGCTTTTGCACACACAAAAAGGACGGCTCCTTTCGCCGTCCCTCGCCTGTCTGATTAATGTTTTTGCATCTTAAATACTATCATAGCAAAACCGTCATAACCGTCGTTTCCTAAATTTCTTTTATTTTTTTTGAAGGAATCTATCGTGCTTCCTCCTGCAACTATCTTCCGTGTATTTCTTTCTCCTGCTGCCGTCCAGCTCATTCATCTTGTGCGCCGTCTCCACCCAGTTCAGTCCTTCCACGTAATAGAGGCTGAGGATATTTCTCATCTCCACGTCTTCCAGCTCTGCTATGTACTGCTCCGCTTCCGCCAGCGCTTTCTGTAGCTTGTCCAGCTCTTTTCTCAGTGTAGCATCGCGCTTCATAAGCTGCACCCTCACCCTGTCCTCTTCCGCGTATGATGTGCCCCGTATCAAGACCGTTCCGAGTGCTTTCTTCCCACGCTTTCCACAGCTCACCACGTCAGCCACAACGTTTCCCTCTCTGATGATTCTATCTCGCCGTCTCTCCAACTTATCGATGGCTTGTGTGAGATACTTAATTCTTGCCCGACTGCTGCCTATTTTCTTCAAGTCCTCTTTCTCCAACCCTATTCCTCCCCTCTGGTTAAACTACATATTTCTTGTGTGCCTGTTCTAGCGCATCTTCTGTCAGGTCAAGGTAAATCTGCGTAGTCTCTACTGATTCGTGTCCTAGCATTTTCGATACCTGTTCTATCGGCATCCCTCTTCGCAGCGCCATGGTTGCACACGTTCGCCGGAATTTATGCGGATTTGCCCTTTCTACACCCGCCTGCTGTGCGAGTTTTCTCGTTATCATTTCAATCGTTCCCTTACCTATGTGTCCATCTTCGTTTCCAGGAAAAAGGTATGGACTATTATCCTTCCGCTTATTCATGTATATTTCGATTGCGAGCACTGCTTTTGCGTTTAAATAAACATATCGGTCCTTTTGTCCTTTCCCATGTACCAGGATTCTCTCTCTTTCAATTTCGGATATAAGAATTTGAGCCAATTCACTTACACGACATCCTGTCGACAGTAGTAATTCTACAATGGCTTTTTCTCTTTCTGTTGTTGCTGTCGCTCTTAACTTTTCTATTTCTATCTCTGTGAGCGCTTCTTTCTTTGTCTTTTCCATCTTTATACGGTCAATCTTCACCATTGGATTGCTCTTAATGATTTCTTCCACTTGTAACCATGTAAAAAAGCTGCTTAGATTTCTTATCTCGTTTCCGACAGTTGTTTTTGTAACTTTATCCCTCCGTAGTCTAACCGCCATGTAAAACCTTATGTCGTCCGCCGTGATGTCATCTACCGTTTTCCCAATCTCTCGCAGAATAGTCACGATACTCGTCTTATATGCGTGTATCGTTTTTGGAGTACATCCCTTCACCTGCTTTGCTACAAGGAATTTTCCAATCAGCATCTCGTTTCGATCTCCCTGTACCTCTGCAATCTCTGTACATCGATTTGTTATCTCCACATTGTTCAAAATCATGTATATGTCGAGTTTTGCTTCTGCTGCCTTTATCCCATGATTTTCTGCCCAAATTGCTAGTTCGTTTATGACATCTTCTCGGCAATCTGTCTGCTCGCTCATAATATTATCCCCTTTCTTGCTGGTGAATACAGCACTCTCTCTTGCGGATATAGCCGCGCGTCTACAAACGGTTCGCGCAGTGTGTCTCCCTGCACTACTGTCGCCTTTATTCCGAGCAGGCTCAGCTGCACATACGTCATATATACTCCCTGCCAATCCAAGTCCTGTGCCACCACATCCATGCACTGCTGAGGATTTATTCCGCTGTCTAACAATATTTTTACAACTGCGATAATCATTCCGCCGCCTCCCGCAGATGGTTCATTTATGACTAGAGGATTTTCCGGATTTACATTTTCCGGAATAACGAGTGCCGCGTTCAGTAGTGATGAGTGAAAAGGTGTGAAAAATTGTCCCAGTCTTCCGTTCCCGCTCCCTTGGCTCATGTAGATTTCCCCGAGTATATCTGATATATTTCCATCTGTGAACTCGTCTACGAGCATTGCCAGCATTTCCGGAAATTCCATTCTTTCTTCTAGCGTGTATTTTTGCATGATGTTTTTATACTGTTGTTCTCTGTCTTCCCATATTTTATTATGAATTAAACAACAACTATTTTGAATTGATAGTGCCATCAGCTCTACCCAGTCTCTAAATATTGTGTGATAATTGTATCTGCCTGACATTTTTAAGATTTTTTTTACTATTTTCTCTTTCATTATTCTTTTCAGGAGCCGATGCGCATCTTCCCGGGAAGCTCTGCTCCTTTCTTGTTTTACTTTAAAATCTCATCTAAACAGGCGTTCCGCCCTCCTCCATTCTTTTAATTTTTTCGCTCAATTCCTCTATCTTCTGTACTGCTTCTCTCAAGACCTCTGCATTATGATTTATCGCCATTGCGAGTTCTCTGACGCTTGAGCTTAACGAACCGCCAGACATCTCTACTACTGTTTTATTTTTCCACTTCATCTGCACCGCCACCTTTCACAATCTCGATTGCATGCTTAAGTGCCCTCTCCTCTGCCTCCGCTTTTATTCTGTCATCTACACTTCCATATGCTTTTTCAAATCCAATCATGGTGCGCGCATTATGCTCGGCTTCTTCCAACTGCTCCACAACCTTCTCCAGATCGCAGGCAATCGGTTGCGTGTTAAGTATTGTTACAATATCGTCCACATAGATAAACGGTCTGTAATTTGTGTCCTCGTGAATATAAGGCTCTGCGTTGATTTTCCCGATGTCTATTAGCCTTCCCGTTTGCCTTTTTTGCTCGCTTTCTTTTTTGTCTGCATACATTTCCTCGCGGTCAGTGATTTTTGTCATAATGTCTCCGTACTGTTCAGACCTTTCTAAGTCAAATGTGCTCGGTTCTTCATCGATATTTTCACAAAGTCGTTTATACTCTCTTTTTAGGTCTATTGGTATCAAATTTGGCATTTATTCCACCGCCTTTCACAATCTCGATTGCTCTTTCCAGTCCCTCGTTGAATAGGTCGTCATATTCTGCATCCAAGTAAGGACATACTTCATTCACATACTCGTCAAAATCCGCATACGCAAACTCTTTTTCATCTTCCAACTGCTCCACAACCTTGTCCGGGTCATAGGCGGTCGGCTGTGCATCAAGTATCGTTATGATGTCATCCAAGTAAATAAACGGTCTGAAATCCGTATCTGTATGAATGTAATCCGCTATGTTTCTAATATTTTCAGCATCTATCAGTCTTCTTGCTTGCCTTTTCTGGCCACTGTCCTTTTTATCTGCACATAATCCCTCGCAATCAGTGATTTCTCCCGCAGTGATTTTATGCGAGTCGATTGTCCGTGGTGTCAGTGCTTCTCTCAATGCGTTCTCCATCTCATCTCTCCTCCATTTCTTCATCGCTTTGTGTCAAATCAATTTTTCCATTCATTAATTCCGGCAAGAGTGCATCTCGCAGCTCTGCTAAGTAGCGATTTTCTTCCTGATTGAGATAATAGATATGCTGTTTCCAATTCTGCAAAATCATTACTAAGATACTGGACAGTTGCTCTTTGCTATTGTTTTCAAACTTTATTTCGTTTTTCTTTTTCGATGCTGTAAAGTAGTCCTGACGTTCCAGCTTATCAGCTCCCAATTTGATGAGCAAATCATCAAGCCCTGTGCCCTCCTGGTCTTGCTTATATAAATCAATGTCAAATCCAGCCCCTTTCGCCAATGTTTCGTTAATCGTTAATTTACAAGCATTTTTTTCTCGCGTGACTCTGTTTATGTCGTTCACTATATCAGCGTAGCTTCTGTGTTTTTCTTCGATTTGCTCAATGTCGGAATAATGGCTCGGCAAAAGTGTATATCCGTCTTCCTTTATTTTTTCAATGCCGACCGCTTTGCAAAAACCAGAAATAGTCTTTCTCTCTTCGATTGCTGTAAGCACTTCATCCATTGTCTCTTCTGCAATCACCTTAACCGTCTTTTTGTATGTCCGATTTGTGTGAGATGCTCCGCCATACTGTCCGTTCTGTTCTCGGATCTCCTCTTTGTATTTTCTCCGTAAATCCACCATTTCTGTTGTTGCAGTTTTTTTGTTCTTATCAAAAACAATGATACACGTTGATATCCCCGTTGATTCAAACATATTGTCAGGACAGAGTATCACTGCTTCTACCAGGTTCTTCTCCACCAGCCATGCTCTTATCGCTTTCTCTTCCTTTAGTCCTCCACTAAGTACTGAACACGGAAGTAAGAACACGCATCTTTCATTTTTCTCAAGCCCTGTCAGAATAAATGCAAAATTAGCATTGCTCTCTGGTGGGACGATGTAACATTCTGCGAAACGCGGCTGGATTTGTGCAAATGCCGGTGCCTGCCATTTCATGTTGTATGGCGGGTTGGAAATTAATGTGCTTTTCATCTGACCACCTCTCTAAATTTTCCGAATTTCTCCCCCTTACTAACTCTGTATGTATGAAGCACTTCCTGCTGCAACACATCTGAGTGATGTATTGTGCAATCAATGTTTCTTACTGCCATGTTAAACAGTAAGAATGGGATTACTTTTTCATCGAACTCATATAATTCAAACTTCTGCTCATGATTCATATTCCATTTTTGAATTGTCAGCGCCCCACTCCCGGCGCACATATCCACCACTGTGTCCGCTTTTCCCGCCAAGCGACCGATGAACACCGCAAGACTTTTAGGCGTGTAATCCTGCATCTTTTCTTTTCGGTCTGCATGATAATACTGAAATATCATCTGTAGCCAGTCTGTACTTAAATCCTGCACCAACTCGCAGAAATTTTCATACATATTCAAATCATCATTTTTGACTGCTTCAAATAGTCTTTCCGGAAGTTCTTCCGCACTCTGTGCCCTTAATAATTCAAACACTTTTTCTGTGAGTTCTTTCAGCTCCATCTCTTCATTTCCTCGCTTCCATGTCTTCCTGCTCTGTCACCGTTTCGGTGCTCCAGTTTAATTTCTGCCCGCAATTTCCGCAGTAATTTGTTTTACTGTCCAGAAATTCAACGCCACATTTACACCTGCCGATGCCTATGTACAGCCCCACCGTTTCCGGTTTAAACGGTTCCTGTTTCTCCATCGCTGCCCGGCACTCTTCCGGCGTGCCTGTTTCTCTGTACTGCTTCAGCTCTTCATGTGCCAGTGCTCTGCGGCACGCCTTTTCATAGTCTTCATCTGAATCGAGCTTGATTCCCCAAAGTCCCTTGTCGAGCAGTACCCAGAGCAATTCATTCCAAAATAATCCGCCGCGGTCAGCTAATTGTTCTAAACTCTGTCCGTGATTGTGCTTTGCCTGGTCTCTATGTGGTTCGATTAAGTTCCAGTCTGTATACTCACCTGTTCCTATTATTGGGAATTTTTTCTCGCTCATATTTCTCCTTTTTATCCTGCTGCCGTGGGCGGCATTTACCCCGCCCGCATCTTTAATCCAGTCTATTTTCCTTCCGGATGTATTCCGTCTTTCATGTTATTCTTCTTCCCCTCTCCAAATCTTCGGTGTTCCATCTTCATTTATCATTACCGTTATGCCGCCGCCATAACCGCTGCTCACATATAAGTACATGACGCCTGTATCTCTGTCCACGTAAATGCAGTGTCCAAAGCTGCTTTCTACTTTTACTATTGACTTTCCCTGTTCCGAATCTGTGTCCTGCTTATTACCGCATCCGGCAAGTAATAACATTGTGATTAATAAAATTACTGTAATTTTTTTCTTCATAGCTTGCCTCCTTATTCTCCTGTCACTGCTTTGATTCGCTCTGTCAGCTCCGTCTCTCCGCCGCTTAACGTTTCAATCTCTTTTCCGGCGCGTTTTAAGAGCCGCTTCATTGCTTCCGCTGTATCTCGCTTGACACTCTCTTTTACGGCTTTCTCGTCAACGATTGCCGCAATCTCCGGTGTCTCCTTGAAATTGGCTCTGTAGCTCTGCTGTACGGCTTCAATTTCTTCTTTCTCAAACCCAGACGCTTCCATCGTGTCCGCCAAAATGCCGAGCGTCAACTTCTGCTGCTCTGTGCGTTCCATCTCCTTCTTGGCTGTGTCTTCCAATTTGTCGTTCAGTTTTCGGTGGAAATCCTCATACTGCTTGACCTTCTGCTCTGAATCCCCGACTACCTGTGTGATGACTATTTTAAACTTGTCCCTCTGCTCCGTAGCTGTCAGTTTTCCATCAAATCCAAGCGTCTGCGCAAGCTCTCTGTGTGGTATGCTCGTGTCTTTCGTGTAGAAGAGCATCGTGTCCCGGTCTTCTTTCCGGTCCGTAAATGCCGGATAGATAAATCCATTTCTTGGAGCTTCGACAATCTTATCTCTGACACGGTTCACAAAGTCATTCCGTTTCTCGTCATATGCCAGCCCCGGATTCGTTAATTTCACCGGACAAATTGCACACAGCAGATACTCGTATACGTCCTCAGATTCATCCAGTTTGTTGTTGTCGGTGGTTTTTGTCATGACATCGTATACGTCGTGGAAAACAAGAATCAGGTAACTTCCGACATAATCGTAGCTGTCGATAATCTGGTCATAAAACGCATCCAGCATTTCCTCGCCTTTCAGGCGGTTGTCCCGCAGTGCCAGCATGAAGCGTTTTGTCTCATCCTCTTCTTTTTCCGGCAGATTGAGCAGATTGTCGTTGAGCGCGCCTTTAAGTACTCCCTTGGCGAGGTTTAAGTATTTAAAAAGCTCCTCGTCGTCCAAATTTAAGAACGTGCCGCTATTCTTGGCGACTATATTCTTATCCGCATCCACGTAACATCCACACATCCGTGTAAATGTGCAGTTTTCTCTTGTCATTCTCTTTCTGATTTCTAAAACGTCCTTCTTATTCATCTTTGACCTCCTATCCCCGCCACGTACTCTCCGTAGCTCATCCCTGCTGCTTTTGCCTTTGATGCGATTTCCTGTAAACTTTGTCCTGCTGCCTTCCTCGTGCTCTTCTCCGCCCTGTCATATGGTTTTTTATAATAACTGTAATAGCTTTTTGTCAGAATCTTCCGACACTCCTTACCGCACGCTTTTGACCGTGTGCCTGTTGTGGTATACTCCTTCCCACAAATGGTGCACGTCTTTTTATATACTGTTTTTCCGAACATTTTTCTCCTTTCTCCCCGGATGTAGAGTCGTATCCGGGGATGTGCTGTGTTTACGTGTTGCGTGTGATATATTAACCAAAATTTGGAGCATCCCATTTTTTATACACAAGGTCTTTCTCGTCCCAGTTTGGGTACTGCTGCCGCAGGTGTTTCTTGAACACTTCCAGCATCGCCGGGCGAAGCCCTTTGCTTCCATTGTCCAGGAGTGAATGGTGATATCTACATCCCAGTGCTCCGTTCTGCGGGATTCCGAGTCCGCCCTGTGATTTATTTATGTAGTGCATAATATCTTTAATCTGATACAGCATGGGGTCTTTGCACTCCATGTGGAAGCCAATCTTGCAAAAGATGCAGGTCTCATTGTCCCGGTAGTAGATGATTCTTCTGGTCTCTTCATCGAATTGGTATTTCAGATTCTTCCGTGTCCTGGTTTTCATTTTTTACCTCGCTTTCTTGGTTAAAAGTCATGCAAATCGGAGCTGTCCGGTCTGCTCTGCTTCTATTTTCACATTCGGCATCCGCTCTGTAATGCATAGCTCTGGTAGATTTGCTCTGACCAGTGCTGCCGGTATTGGTGGGCACACCGCATTGCCGCATCTACGCACCTGTTCACTTCGCGGATATGTTTTGCCGGTATAATCATGGTCAATTATGTAATCATCCGGAAATCCCTGGCATCCGTACAACTCCCGTGGTTCCAGCATCCGCAAACCAATATCCACTATCTGGTAATCAGTTCCATCTATTGTCACAAGTCCAAATCTGTCTCTGGATGTAATCGTGTCCAAAGGTTCCTTGATGTCTTGACCCGTTCCCTGTCCGTAATATTTCACTAAAAACGCTCTCACTTCCCCAAAGTGTCCACCGCCAGCATTAGCTGTCACAGTTCCAAGCGGCTCCCTTATATCCTGTCCTGTGCCACTCTTATAAAATTTGCTTAAAAATGATGTAACCAGTCCATACCGGTTGGAGCCATCCACCGTCATAATTGGGGCTTGAATCGTCTGTCCCCGAACTTCTCCCTGTGCTGTCTCGGAATGGTACTGGATAAGTGTAGGGCTGATAAGACAATGCTCATTTTTACTAACAATCGTTGTGAGTGGTTCCCTTACGTCCTTACTTCTGTCTGCCGTAAAGCCAGTCTGTCCTATCTGAACCATGTACGGCTCTACAATTCCATATCCATGTTTTCCTGTGATTGTCGGCATTGGTTCCCGAATATCATTCGGTCTGCGCTCCCCACCGTGATTACACTGGATAATGAATGGTTCTGGGTTGTCCAATATAAATTTTTTAAAGCCCCTCGCTATTCTCTCCATCGTTTTAGGTGCCAGTGGTCTGACCGCCCGGATGCCGTATTTCTCCTTGATTTCCTCGGATGTATCAAAAATACTCGGGCACGGAAGGGAAAAATCCAACTGCGTGTATGCACCTACATATGGTTTCAGTAGCCCAGCCTTGACCTCTTCGCTGTCTGCCGGTGCGTGTGTCGGCTCTGGCCAGACAATCGGCTTCCCGTCACACCGGGCAATCATAAAAAATCTCTTACGCATGGTCGGTGCTCCGTAATCAGCCGCAACCAGCTCTCGGAACTGTACCTCGTAGCCTAAATCTGTGAGCTGCTGAATAAATTTCTGAAATGTTTCGCCCTGCTTTGCTTTAATCGAATGATGCCGCCGCCCGAGCGGTCCCCAGGTTTTAAATTCCTCCACATTTTCAAGCATGATGGCTCTCGGACGGACAAGTCCCGCCCACCGGCAGGCTACCCACGCAAGACCTCTAATGTTCTTATCCTTGGGTTTGCCGCCCTTTGCCTTACTGAAATGTTTGCAGTCCGGCGAGAACCAGGCTAGTGCTACCGGATGACCACCGCAAGCCTTTACCGGGTCCACTGCCCACACGTTTTCACAATAGTGTCTGGTGTTCGGGTGATTAGCCTTGTGCATCCGGATTGCTTCCGGGTCGTGGTTAATAGCTATGTCAACGCTATAGCCGGTTGCCAGTTCTATTCCGGTGGATGCACCACCGCCACCCGCAAAGTTGTCTACTATCAATTCTCCTTTTATCATGGCAACACCTCCGGGAAGTCTGTGAAATCTGTTTGCCCAGGAATATTGCTATCCTCTTTATCATCCATCTTCTCTGGCTTGCCTACTTCCAATACGAATACCGGGAACCCCATGTCCGTAATACCGTGATAATCCATCAGCGGATATTTCTTTCTATCTTTTGAATTTGCAATGATTGCTGATACATCCGCATCGTCTGGGAATGTATTCAGATATTCTTTTAATTCACTATTCTTCATTTTCTTTTTATGACTCCTGCGCTCCTTTCTCTATTTCATAAAATCTTCTAATTTCATCTGCCCGTCTACATTGGCGGCAGATTCTTTCTCTTGTGCTATTCTCTTCTGCTTATACTCATTGTATTTCTTCCTGTACTCATAGCTTTTCCCGAAAATACTCCATGCGGCTTTAACTACATTCGGTTCATATGGACGAATCAGTTCCAAATCCTCAACAGCCTTGTAAGATATAGGACACCCACAGCATCCGGTTCGAGTAAGTCCATATACTTCATATGCGTCCGAATACCGAATACCGTAGTATTCCTTGTACCACTCTTTATCCCGGTCACTTACGTAGTACAGTGGGCGAAGACGAAATTGCCCGCTTGAAGTCTCAGTAAAACATAATGCTGTGTTATCTTTTCTTGGAACGGATCGCATTCCACCCTCATCCCTGCGCTCGCCGGTAATAACCATCTCGTAATCCTTTTGTACCTTATGTGCAACATTTTTCTTGCAATGTGCGCAGCAATCTGCGCTTATCGGGAAGTCCGGCGGATACTCTGTTATAAAATCCCGCATATATTTTGATGAATTAATTACCAGCTGAATATTGGGTCTTGGTTCTCCGGCGGAGTTGCAACAACAAAGAAAGTTAATTGTACCTTCACAATTTGGGTATCTCTCTTTCAATTCCTCCCGTTTTGCCTGCTTGTCCTCTGCCTCATCGTATTCCTGCGCGATTGCTAACGGTACATTCTTCTTTTGCCATCCAGCTAATCCAGCCGACATAATTTTTGATATAAACGGCACGCCATATTTCCTTGTTGCCTGCACAATATTCGTTTTTGGTCTGCACTCCTCGATTTCCACACCGTATTTTTCTGTTGTGTCCCTGACATGGTCCTTTATAGCTTTCATTTCAAGTCCAGTATTAAAAAAAACATACTTGACCGGTGGCAAATCAAACGTCTTTCGTGTCCGCTCGATAAGGTCAATCATAATGTCACTATCAGAGCCGCCTGAATATGAACATATTGCGTTTGGGTGCTCTCTCAATCTCTTTGCAATAATGCTCTGTATGGCATTAAATTTCGCAGGTGCATCAAAATCTGCATAATCTGGTCTGTCTGTATACACCCGGCTTCTAAATTCCTCTTTCATTTCTGTTACGGAGTAAAGACGTCTTTATCGCTGGCCAGCAAACCTCTTACTCCTTTCGTGTTTTTGTTTTATATAAAATCATCCCGGATACGGGGATTTATCGGGCTTTCATCCGCTCCCGCTCTTCCAGCTCTATCTCGAGGGCTCTCGTGTATGCGTTTGGCTCTTTTAAGAGCACCCGCCACAGATGCCCGTGCAGGAGCTTGTCTACTTTTTCCCACAAATCCCGATTCTTGACCTCTGCTCCCTTCGAGGTCAGCCATCCGGCAGACTTCCACTTTGCCAGATTGTCCGCTCCGGTGTGGATGTAGCTGTTTTCTGTGTAAATCGTCAGACTGCACGCTTGTGTCATGTGTGAGAGAGCTTCAATCAGTGCAAGCAACTCCGCCCGGTTCGCCGTTGCTTTCCGAACCTCTATGTACTCCGGTTTTCTGGTCTTCGGGTTCTTCTGGTCTGGCGGGTAGTATTCAAGGGTAAATCCGATAAAGCCGTCCTTTTCCCATGTTCCTTTTATCGATGATGCGATGTATATACTCACTTCCTTCACTCTGGTTCACCTCTTTTCTTCACCGTCCCCGAATACGGGGACTTATAAGCATCAAGCCGGATTTCGGTGTAATAAAAATAACTCATTCCGGTAAATGGATTTACTCCGCTCCGGATGCTGTCTCTGTCTATGTAATAGCCCTCTTTCGGTGTCGGTCCTTCCTCCACCAGCTTCCGGACTGTCCTGCGTTTATACGTGTGTTCTTCCGGTTCTGGTTCGATGAGATTTCTTGAACAGGTGTAGCGGCTGTACAATTTTGTCTCCTTCTCTGTTCCCCACAAGGTCATCTGCCCGGATATCTCTTCCTTCAACGGCTTGACCAGATATTCCGCAAGCTGTTTGAAATGTCCCTCCTCATAGAGCGGCACGAAATGAACTGTCCCGTACTTCTTCCACAACCTCTGTATCAGTTCCGCTGCTCCTCCGTTTTCCAGTTGATTTACAATCAAGTGAAGATGCGCTCCCCCTCGCTCTCCTATCTCTGCCCTGCACATGAATTTCAATTTTGTTTTTCGTCTATTATAGTTATCGCGTAGGTTATCGAGAAATTTTTTTCGTATGTCGATGAGCTCTTCCGGCTGCATCCGTGTCCCTGCCGGAAATTTTAACGTCACCCATAAATCCCCCACCTCGAAGTTCGCTCTCGTCTCCCTCAAGACTTTCTTCTCTTTGTTATACTGATTCTGTTTTCTGACCTGTTCGGGGGTTGCCTTCTTCTTTTTTTCTCTTTTTTCGCCCTTCGCCCCACACTTACCGGGGTGCTTTATTTCATGCTCGATAAACGGACCGTATTGGTAGATTATTTCTTTGTACATTTTTGACGATACCCTCTAAGTTTAATATACTGATATTGCTAAGAAAGCCTTGTTTTGCTTGCGTTTCATGTGGTATCGTGCTATACTATAGGTGAAGTTTTTAGCTCGATACTTCGGTATCATTTACAAAACATTTTTCAAGCGCATCGGTTCCCCCCGATGCGTTTCTCCTTTTACGAGGCATTTCTTACTACATTTGCATATGTTTCTCTGCTAAATGAAAATCCCCCTTTAAAGGTGCACCAGTCACAGGCCTTTAAATACTGTTTCTCATCAATCAGTCCCGTAACCGGTTCGCTCCGCTGACGGTCTCCGAAGAGCTCCGCGCGTTTCTCCGGTTCCAAGCCGATGAACACTGACACCGCCAGCGCTCTATCTACGCACAGTGCTGCATCGAGGTACTCCTTCCGCGCCATGTGGTGTTTAAAAATCTCCGGCTGTATATACAGCTTGTCCACGATTCCTTTCTCGTTTAACATAGCCCCGCCTCCCTGTAGGCTCTGTCCACCTGTTCTTCCGGGAACTGGTCTTTCAGCTTTTCCCATGCTTCCTGGTCCATCTGGATAAACTCTGATACCCACACCGCCATCCGATAGCAGTTACAGGCGCGTCGCCATTCTCCCGCCTCTACGTGCTGCTTGAACTCTTCCGGAAGTTTATATAAATCACTCAAAATCTGATTGACATTCTTCACCACTGCACCTCATTTCTTCGAGAAATAATGGTCTTCTACCTTTTTCCAGTGTTCTCCGTAATCCGACCATTGTCCTTCGCGGAAATAAAAGATTCCCGGATAGCTCCGCTCTTCCAGTTCCATTCGAACCGCCTCAAATGATTCTTCTGACGGTTCCACGATGCTTTCCATCCCGCCGTCCCAGTAGGACGTGAATTGCGTCGGCTGGCTGATGACATCCTGTATCGTGTCTTCCCACAGCCCGCTTCCGTCATCTACCCGGTTCAAGATGACATCTACCACCAGGCGTTTTCCGAGAAGGCTCTGGTTTCCGGCTTCCGCTTCTACGCAGACCGCCAGCATCTCCAGGCTGTCCCAGTATTCTTCCTCTGCTATCTCCTTCGGTGTCTCCTGCCCTGCTGCCGGTGTGCGCTCTTCCTTCTGTATCTCCGGCAATTCCGGTTGCACCGGTGCAACTTCGAGTTTTCCGGTCATCTTTGCCTCTGCCGTCCCTGGCAGTTGTTCCTGTGTCACTCCTCCGGCAAGTCCTATTAGAATTGCAGCAAGCGCGACCTTCCAAGTGTCACTTTTTGCCATGCCCGCCTCCCTGTAATTTCATCAGATTTAGAATCTCGGCATCGGATGCTCCCAGAGTTTCAAATATGATTAACATCTCGGAGTATGAGAATAGGCTTTTCTTCAAGCGATTTTGAAATGCTGGCTGGGTAATTCCCAGCAGCTTTCCCATGTCCGCCTGCGTGAGCTCCTTTGTATACATTTTTCCGACAAGCCACTCGCTGAAATCGCTTACTTTATATTCCCGTCTTTTTAACGCTACCCGTGGCATCCGCTACACCTCTTTTCTCTTCCAACTGCTGTCGTTATTTGTTCGTTTCTGTTTCATCCGGGATATCAATGTCTCCTGGAATCTTCAAGCTCTCCAGAAAAATCATTAAATCCCGATAACATTTCTGGTGTCTCAATCTGCACCAGTCTGTGTGTGATAATAAAATTTCCAATTTTTCACAGCACGGTTGATTATCTCCGTAATCTGTGATAATGCTCACGTACTCCTCGGTCTCTTCCGCAGTTCTGCCGCTTTTCTTCTCCATGATGTCTCTCATCGCACGCAGTTCCTCGTTCATTGCCTGGAGTGTGTTGTATATTTCGTGAATCATCTTCTCACCTGTCTTTCTTATATTCTCCGTGTCTGTGCCCTCATCTGAAGATAATCTTCACTTGGGGGGCGTTCTTCCAAGTCCTCAAATGCTTCGCCTACTATTTTCACTGCCTTCTTCATGGTGTCTTTCGCCACCCGTCCGCCTGTATTTACGATGATGACTATCTCTGTAACCATCTTTCCCTCACCTCCTGCTCATTTATCTTGCTTTTTTATCCCCATACTCCTATACTTGTCTTATCAGTATTGCCGTGCTGAAATACATATGAAAGGGGGTGCTTTCATGCCGAATATAAATGTTGACGAACCTGCTTTAGTCTATCGCGATTCGCTTAGCTCTCTCGCCGCTCAGATTCTCGCCGCCAAAGAAGATTTATCTAATATGTCTTATGACGAGGCTCTGTGTAAGTTTCAGGAAACCACTGAACAGCTCTATGCTGTAGCATCTGGAAAAGATGCTCCCATGTCCGTGACTGAAGCTATTGAGCTTTTTGCCCACGAAATGAAGAATGAAATTATTCATTCTTCCGCCACCGGAATCCTTGAGGATTCTCTTTTTAAGGCTGTCGATGACGTTCAGGAAATCGTTGTCAAGGCTTTTTACGCAAAAGGAAAGCGGAAACTGTAATTGAAATCATTGTGGAAACGGCTGAACTGGCTGCCACCCGTTCAGCCGTTTTCCTCTGCATCTTTTTCTGACGTGTTTCATTTTCCTTCTCCATGCGTTTCTCTAATTCCTTTATTTTTTCCTGCGACTCTATTTCTGCACATCTTATCATCCTGCGCATCCGCCTTTCCAACTCCAGAAGTCGCCATCTCATATACCATTCATACGCCACTCTGTCGCCGTAGCGTTCTCTTAATTTATCACCCTCGCTCATCTGTTCCTCTCTCCTTTCCGGTAACTTATTAAGTTACTTTCTTTGTAAAAAAAATGTCCATTGGATTTTGGATGTGCAAATTATCAATCATAACCTGAATTTCGTCACTTCCAAAAACGCCCTTACTCATTCTCATATAAAATGTTTTTGGCGTGATTCCAATCATTTTTGCAACATCGGCCTGTGTTTTACCATTTTCGATAATAACGCCGCGAAGTTTATTAGTATCAACCATCTGACTGCTCCTTTCTAGCTTCGTAACTTTTGAAGTTACCCTTATTATATTCCTTTTTAGTAACTTGTCAAGTTATTTTTTTCTTGACGAGTAACTTTTTTGTGCTATAATAAAGTTGCCAATAGGAAAGGAGGGAAATTCAAATGACAATTGGAGATAGGATAAAAAAACAGAGAGAGCTTTTAGGTATTTCACAGGTAGAGCTTGCGGAAAAAATAAAAGTTTCAAAGCAAACTCTATATAAATATGAAAACAATGTTATTACCAACATTCCAAGCGATAAAATAGAAATTATTGGAAAAGTTCTTGAAGTTTCTCCCTCTTATTTAATGGGTTGGGAAGATGAGGAAAAAGTTGCCGATTCACTCTTTTCTCTTACTGTTTCCCCCAAGGTTCAGCAGCTTGTGGATATGGTGTCTGATATGAAGCCGGAGCTCATTGATAAGGTCATTGACTATGCGGAATATGTAAAAGCAAAGGAAGAGGGTGATTAACTCCCCTCTTCCCTGTATTTTCTGGTCAGTAAATAGATAATTCTGAGATAATATTCATTATCCAACTGTTTCAACTCATTATTAATAAGCATGATGTAGTCGTTCTTCTGCATACTGCTGCCCTGTAATTCTTGTGTTTCTTCTTTTTCTTCTTTTGCTTTCCCCATGATACCCTCCTGTTTTTGAGGGTTGCGCGCTTCCCTTTATTTTGATGTCTACATTTTATTCTTATTTTTTCTTCCGCGCAATATCTTCTCGGAAAGTTGCCAGATTTGGCACGATTTGTAGTTTGTTTTGTGGTTTGGCAGTCAAAAAGACCGGGATGATTAATCTCCTGGTCTTTTCTGCTTTGTCTGCTGATTTTAATTCTTATGAAATATATATATTGACCTTGCCGTTTTTTCCTGCTATCATATCAGCAGTAGTGGGGCTTTGGTGGCAAGCCCGCCGCCCCTCTGCTTGTACCCTGTCGGCTATTCTGCCGACTTTTCTTTTTTCTGGTCTTCTGTAAGTTCCTTAACCTTTTCTTTTGCTTCGTCAAGGTCTTTGCATCCGTCCAAAATCATTCCAACCATTTTCAAAATTTTCTCAAACTGTTTGTCTGTCATATCTTCCATGTTTTCTCCTTTCCCTTGCCTATTTGTTAAGGTTTGTTACTTTCTTAACTGTCTTTATTATATACTTGCGCAAGTATAAAGTCAATCCCTTTTTGATAATTTTTTGATATTTTTTACTCCTCGACTTTGTATCCTTCCTGCTCCATGCGTTGATATATTGCAGTCACAACATAATCGTTAAGGCTCTGCCCTGCTGCTCTGGCGGCCCTCTCGATTTTTGCCTTATTCCCAGCTTTTACGAATGGGTATAGCCTGTCATATGTCTTATTATTAAAAGCGTTCTTTGCCTTTGTTGCGGCAGTCTGCTTGCCGGTGTTCTTTGTATCTGGTTTTCTTATCTCATCCATCTCCGATACCTCCTTTCCTCAAGTATAACATTTGCTGTTATCTTACGCAAGTATACATTTTGCACAACTTACGCAAGTATATTTTGTATATTCTGCCTATTGCAATTATACTTGCGCAAGTATATAATAAGGACAGTTAAAGAAATCAACCACACGGAGGGAATGCACATGAAACAGTATAAAGGATACTACATTGACAACATTTATTTTCACAGTGAATCTGAAATTGATGATTTCATTAAACAGCAGGAGGTTAAAAGATTTATCAGTTTTAATAAATCCTTTGCTTCCAGTCCGACAATTGAAGCCAGCATTGTTTGTGCTGAACAGGCGGACCGCCTTCACAAGCTCTTCGGTTTTTCCTACGAAGAGCTTGAAGAAATCGAAATCTCCTGTTTATAGCTTCATACCGGGCGGCGCTGCTGCCGCCCAGAAAGGAAATAACATATGACAATACGGTATATTGGAAAAAGCGATGAAATAAAATACAGATGTGCAGATATAAACTATGATGAAAGCATGGAAGAGGAAAAAGCCATGCAATTGGTTGCGGCATTAGAAGAAAGCGGTTATGAATGTTATTGCGAACAAGAGTGTATATCCGTTATCATGTTTGACTATGAAGAATATAAAGGCTTTGTAAGTCTCTATAAAAAACTCAAGAAATTGTATGGTTTAAGATAAGTCACAGCTGGGGATTATTCCCTGGCTGTTCTCTTCCTTATCTTGCATAATTTGTAGTTTACTTTTCTTTTGTAGTCTGATTTTTTTCTAACAAATCCCGCCCTTTCCATTCCACTTCAATCAAGTCCTGTATCGAAAGATTTAACACACCCGCCAGATAAGCCAACTCTAGGATTGATGGCATTTTTTCGCCATTCATGATCCTGTATATTGTTCTTTTACTCATAGGCACATATCGCTCTATCTTTTCCGGCGTTACTCCATGCTCTTTCATCGTCTTGCGAACTTTAAATTTTATTTTTAACCCTGGCTCTTTCCCGTCGTCTCTACTCATGCTCTTTATTTTAACAAGACACTCGCCCGAAATGAACTGGGAATAATTGGCATCTAAAATAATTCTTGTTTATTTACTATAAAATTCTTTTATGATATAATTCTTTAAATCTATCA
>OJNY01000617.1_pt1 | contig 26398 bp, 20 predicted proteins | sample 1597931 | NCBI WGS metagenome assembly OJNY01 (sample SAMN01915209, study PRJEB22387) | human gut metagenome | isolation source: stool | host: Homo sapiens | place: USA
CTAAGCGATGTGTAGAAACTAAAAATATGTGTCTACTTTTTGTTGACTACTGCAATTTTCCATTCCATACCCATATCTAGCCTGCCTTGTGGGTATCGTGCGCTCATTTTCCATTCCATACCCATATCTAGCCTGCCTTGTGGGTATCGTGCGCTTATTTTCCATTCCATATCCTCATCTAGCCAGACACCTCGGGTATCATACTTACTCATCCATTGCCATACCCAGAAATCAAGCATCATCAAGCAATAACTCACATATACAAACACAAATATAGCCTGTCTGGCTGTTGACTAGATCGCTGCACTATGACATCCACGAGGATTTCGTTATGAAATGCATATGCCGGCAAATGTGAGTGCTTGTCTTAGCCCATCAGGGCGAGTTGCACAGGAACATTTGCGAATAGGGGATATGAATTTCATAGGAACCACAGGGAGTTAACTGTAAAAAAATAAAATGAACGCTGCCATTACTATTATGTAGTAAGCCTTATCCACGGCCGGTACTTAGGTTGCGTACTTTGCAACCTTATGTACCGCTGCACGTGGATTAGAGCGAAAGCGTCTTACGAAATAATAGGTAATGGCAACGTTCATTTTGTTTCAAAGTTACTCTGCTATGGATGCATCTGCCGGATACTCCTTGCCGAACCATGTGGCGATCACGCGGTATGGGCACTTCGGTGTTGCAAGGCTGACAACCACCATGATGATCGTGGAGATCAGACAGGCAACGATACAGGAATTGAAACCAAGTGAGATTGGCAGAACGCCCATATCGATCAGGAGATATAAGCCAATACCACTGATGATACCTGCGATCGCGCCATACTCATTTGCCCGCTTCCAGAACAGTCCGAGAAGCAAAGTATGAAGAAATGCTACTGTCATACCACCGGTAGCATAAGTAATCAATGAAGCCAGAAGTTCCGGTGGATCACATGCAAATAAGAAAACAACTAGTGCAACAACGATAACACTGATAACATTTAACTTCTTTAATGTCTCCTGCTTTGCATCTTTATTGAACAGGTTCTTGTACAGATCACTGACGATCGTTCCTGCAAGAGATACGATCATTCCACCAACAGATGACTGAACCGCACCACATACACCGGCGAGAACCAGACCTGCTGCCCATGCAGGCATTACACTTACTGCAAGTGTCGGAATACCAAGGTCAGGAGTTGCAAGGCTTCCTTCCGGGAACATATATTTGATCGTGAAGCACAGACCATTCAAGCCAATGAGCCAGATTGCAACTACAACCGCACCAACCTTGATCGCACGATGCAGAGTCTGTGTATCCTTATAAGTAAGCGTTGTCATTGTTACATGAGGCATTGTACAGGTTGTGATACCCCATAAGAATGCAAATGAAAGAACCGTCTTTACACTTGCAGGTACGAACCAGTCCGGATTACTCTTAACTAATGACTGGATTGTCTCTGTATAGCTGAGATCTGTTCCGTTGATGCCCATGATAAATAAGATAATAACGGAAACTGTCATGATAATTCCCTGAAAAACGATCGCAGATGCAATGCCTTTAATACCACCCGTGATAGCTGCGATTATAACCAGTACAGTGAAAATAGCAAGTCCGATACGATAATCCTGACCGGTTAAGATCTGGAAGATTCTTCCGCCGCCGGTAATTGTAGATACGGCAAATGCGCCAAGGAAGAACAGGATAACCAGTCCGCAGAGCGCACCAACGATCTTACTGTTGTTATATCTGTGCATCAGAAGTTCAACAAATGTCTTGGAATCCGTTCTTCTGGCTACGATACCGACACGCTTACCGATCAGTCCAAGTACCATGAAGTTCGTGCACATGGACCAGAAACAGCAGACCATCCAGGTCGCACCAAATGTATATGTATAACCCGGTACACCCATAAATACTCCGGCACCGGCAACACCGGCTGATACCATCATGGCAGTTACAAGCACACCACCGCTTCTACCGCCGGTATAGAATTTGCTCAGGTAATCACCTTTTCCATTTGCCATTGCTTTTCTGGTAACAAGACTGTATACCAACTGGAAAATCGTATATGCGGCAAATACAGTAATGATTATAATTCTCTGATTTGTAGATAAGTTCATCTCTATTTGCCCTCCTTATGTTTTCTTTCTTTTAATTTTCCGTTTGGAGTAACATCCATGTCACGATATACAAATGTTACAACCAGAATAACCGCTACTACCATTGCGATCAAAATAATGATCTCATTAAAAATCCACTGTGGAAATCCAAGAATGTATTTGTACTTTGATACATCCTTACCGCCCACCAGATACAGGTTGGCGGTCATCAGTACCATAAATACCAGATAGGTTCCAAGCGTGATCCAGAATTCCTTTGTTGTCTGGGTGAAACGCTCATCCGGCTCTATTGATTTCAAATCATAATCCCTGCTGTCAGGATCAATGTTGTTATTTATCTGACTCATCTTATGTGTCTCCTCTCAACGTAAGTTTTTGAATAATTATGAAACGAAAAAATCATTCACCGAGTAAAATAATCACTGTTATTTACGCATATAAAATCTTCAATCGTTTTATCATAGTTTGTTCTTCTCCGGAAATGGATCGTCCAGCATTCTTGTCGCATGGAACTGACCCTTTTCTGCAGAAGCAAGCTGCAGCAATACAGCTCCGATACCTGCTGCACCATCGAATAAACCGATCGGTGTACTTAATACATCCGGTGCGACACGGTCAAGTGCAAATCTCCATGTGCACTCTCTTCCTTCCGTACCGTCTGTGATCGTTGCTCCGTCTGTGATGACCTTACCGCACCTCTTTGCCTGTTCCAGATAAGTCTCATCACCAAATGCAGCCCACAGACCCAGATACATATTTAACAGGCCCGCAGTTCCGCAGCAGATATTGTAAGTATTCCAGTATCCTTCCGTCCGAACCTCAGGTGCGCCTGTATCAATTACACCCTGTGTCAGCATATCGATATACCGCTTATACCGGTCTTCTCCTGTCATCTCATATAATTTATAGAAGAAACGATTTGTTCCCGCCGGGCCATGACAATAGCCAAGATAGAACAGATTCTTACGATCCGGCAAACCATGTGGGATCAGGCTTCCTGCCTTCATCTTAACCGCCTGTGCGATCATGAAATCCGCGATTCCCTTTGTCGCATCCAAGAACTTCTGATCACCGGATGCTTCGTACAGATTCAGCAATACAAATCCTATTCCTCCGGTTCCCATCGGAAAGTTCGGATCGATATAATCTTCTTTTGCTCCGAAGTAGACAGGATCTACACCCGGATACCAACAGGTTCCGTTTCCTGCATCATGCCTCTGCTCGAGGAAATTCTCTCCTGCTTTTGCGGCAAATGCTGTCCAGTCCTCTCTGCCAAATGCTTTTGCTGCATATAAGAAGAACAGAACCGTTCCGGCATCTCCTACGATACCCGGAAATGAAGTCCAGCTATAACCTTTGCCGTTTTTTCCGGGCTTTGCATCTGCCTTTGCAGACTCAATAATATCTGCCACAAATGTTTTATATTTCTGATTTCCGGTAGCCCTATAGAGCTGTATCATAGCAAAGCCTGCTCCGCTCCAGCCGCTGGAAAATGCGTATTTTGAAAAGTTTCTTTTCAGATCCCGATCATGATCAAAACGATAACGGATATATGTGGCTGCTTCTTCTGCCTCCTGCAGATAGCTCACATCATTCGTCGCCTGATATAATCCCAGAAGAAATACGATGATTCCGGACGCCCCGGCATACATACAGATCTCATCATAATAGATGGATCTTCCTTCTGCCGCATCCTGCAAAGACCAGTAGATACCTTCCGGTCCCTGTTTCTTCCGGCTGTTTATAAAATTCATGGTTTCTTTCGCATATGTAAGATAGTCTGCCATGTTGTCTCCTTCCTGTTCTATGTTTTATATTACATATATATGTTCTTGACCTTACCAAACAGAGGACGCTCCCGCTCGTTTCTTTTATTCCCCTGCATACATCTTGGTTGACAGATATTTGAATGCGTTGTCAGCCATGATGATCGCAATATTCTTTCCTGCTGCTTCCGGACGTTCAGCTATGATCGTTGCTGCCTTTAAGGCTGCTGCCGCTGACTGTCCGAGGAATACGCCATCACTCTTTACCAGTCTTCTTCCTGTCTCATAGGCATCCTCTGCTACGATATCCAGGCATTCATCATATGGAGCCTGCTCCGGATCGAAGAATACCGGAACACTCTGTGCCGGAACATCCTTAAATGCAAGCACGCCGTCGATCGTATTTGCTTCCGGATGATTGACATTCTTTCTGGACTGTACTGCCGGCTGTGCGCCGATGATCTTTATATCAGGATTTTTCTCTCTGAAATATCTGGACAGACCTGCCAGTGTTCCACCGGTTCCAACCAGTGCTACCACATAATCAACCTTTCCATCTGTATCCTCCCAGATCTCAGGTCCTGTTGTACGGTAATGTGCTTCCGGGTTATCAGGATTTGTTCCCTGATCGATATAGAAGTAACCATGCTCATCTGCATATTTGTTCATGATAACGGTAAGCTTCGCCATGCTTAAGCCGCCGTTCTGCAGCATCTCCATGAAGCCCGGTACATCGGCTGCCTGAAGCAGTTCTACACCGTATGCCTTTAAGATCAGTGTACGTTCTACTGATACTCCCGGCTGAATAACTACTACATATTTATATCCTCTGGAATTTGCAAATGCTGCTGTTGCAATTCCTGTATTTCCACTTGTAAAATCAAGGATCGTTCCGCCCGGCTTCAGCTTACCTGATTTCTCCGCCTCTAAGATCATGTTAAGGGCTGCACGGTCCTTTACGCTTCCTGATGGATTGAAATACTCCAGCTTACCAAGGAGGTGGGCGTTCAGTCCTAACTCTTTTTCATAATTTACAAATTCTACCAATGGGGTGTGTCCTACAAGTTCTGTAATTGATGAATGAATATTTGCCATTTTTCTATTTCTCCTTTTCCTATCTGGTTAGTATGTTTTGTTGTCGTTATAAAACCCGGAAGCATCAACCTCCGGGTAAATGTCTGTTTGTCAGTCACCATCCAACTGTGGATAAATGATTTTCTCATCCGGTACATCTTATAACGTTTCTTTATCCTAGTATTAAAGTAGGTTTTATATGTTATGTGCTTATTATAGTGACAGTTCCATAATTTGTCAATCGGCAAAATATTTTAACTGGTTATAAGCTATGGTTATAGCCAAACTACTCTGCTACTCTTATAACAGTTGCGCCGGCTACCGCTATTACATTGTGGTTCACACCTTTGATGTTTTCTGCAAAATCATCATACTTGCCTGTGGTTATGCTGTGATCACTGCTTTCAGACGATCAAGAGCCTCCTTGATCGTTGCTCTCGGACATGCCACATTGATACGTTCAAAGCCTTCGCCTACCTGACCAAAGATCGCACCGCTGTCAAGCCACAGTTTTGCCTGATTCACGATCAGATCCTCCCGTTCTTTCTCTGTCATTCCGAGTGCCCTGAAATCCAGCCACAACAGATAAGTTCCTTCCGGCTCGATCAGCTTGATCTGTGGAAGTTCCTTTTTCAGATAATCACGCACAAATGCAATATTGCTCTCTACATATTCCATCATTGCCTGATACCATGTCTCGCCATAAGTATATGCTGCTTCACAGGCGGTAAGTCCCATTGCATTTAACTGGCTGTAGCCCGCCGCATCCACCTGCTTACGAAATGCGGTGCGCAGAGTTCTGTTTGGAATAAAGATATTCGACACCTGAAGCCCTGCCAGATTGAAGGTCTTTGCAGGAGAAGTACAGGTGACGGAGTTCTGTTCGAACTCCTTCTTGATCGTCGCAAATACCGTATGCTTGTGATCTCCGAAAACAAAATCCTCATGTATCTCATCACTTACAACCGTAACGCCATGCTTGATACAGATATCTCCCATCTTTGTAAGCTCCTCTGTCGTCCATACACGGCTGACCGGATTATGCGGACTGCACAACAGGAACAGCACAACATGATTGTCAACGATCTGTTTCTCAAAATCATCAAAATCAATATGATATTTTCCATCATCCCCAAGTACCAGATCATTGCTCACAAGCTTCCGGTTATTGTCACGGATCACTTCTGAGAATGGATAATAGACCGGCTGCTGGATCAGAACCGCATCTCCTTCTTGGGAATATGCTTTGACAGCCATTGCAAGTGCAAATACAACACCCGGCGTCTTTGTCAGCCAGCTTCGTTCCACCTTCCAGTCATGATGGGCTTCCATCCATTTGCTGACCGCCTCGAAATAACTCTCTCTGCTCTCTGTATATCCAAAGATTCCGTGCTGCACACGCTCTGTCAGTGCATCCAGCACCAAACTTGAGGTCTTAAAATCCATATCCGCAACCCAGAGTGGAAGAACATCCGCAGGCTTTCCTCTCCGTTCTGCAAAGTCAAATTTCAAACAGTCTGTATTTCTTCTATCTATCACTTCATCAAAATTCAGATTTTTTTCTTCCATAATTATCCTCCCGTTATGTCTCGGTTCCTATGCTGTAAATATATTTCCATATCAAAAATTTTTTCAGATAAATCACTTTTTTCATCATTATTTGCATATTACACTGTATTATCCCTGAAAAGAATCAATTGCCTGTTTCAGATCCGCGATCAGATCCTTCTTATCTTCGATTCCTGCCGACAGACGCAGAACACTGTCTGTAATACCGTTCTTTATACGGATTTCCTCCGGTACATCCGCGTGAGTCTGTGTCGTCGGATATGTGATCAAGGTCTCTACGCCGCCGAGACTTTCTGCAAATGGGATCAGCTTCAGGGATTCCAGTATATGGAGTGCCAGCGCCTTGCTCTCCACTTCAAATGTCAGCATGCTTCCAAATCCACTCGCCTGGCTCTTACAAACCTCATAATTATTTGTTCCCGGTATTCCCGGATAATAGACATTCTTTACTTTCTTCTCCTGTAACAGGAATTCCACGATCGCCTGTGCATTTTCCTGTGCCTTCTCCATACGGATCGGCAGTGTCTTGATGCCACGAAGCACCAGCCAACTGTCAAATGGTGCAAGTCCCGCCCCTGTCGTCTTTATGATATATCGTAATTTCTCGGAAAGCTCCGGTGTATTTACCACGATGAATCCGGCCAGTGTATCGTTATGTCCGCTTAAGAACTTTGTGCCGCTGTGCAGGATGATATCGGCTCCCAGTTCAAATGGCCGTTGAAAATACGGTGACAGAAATGTATTATCCACGATCAGCAGCAGGTCATGTTTCTTCGCAAGCTCCGCAGTCTTTCGGATATCAATAACATTCATCATTGGATTAGTCGGTGTCTCGATATAGATTGCTTTTGTATTTTCTTTGATGTAGTTTTCCGGATCTTCCTCTGCAAAATTGATCCGGCTGAACTCGATACCATTTTTCTGATTGATATGGTCAAATAAACGGATACTTCCGCCATACAGATCTGCTTCCGAAATGATATGGTCGCCCGGTTTGAAGATCTCCATCAATGTTGTAATGGCTGCCATGCCGGAAGAAAACGCGAGAGCATCCAGTCCTCCTTCTAATGATGCAACGATCTTCTCCAACTGTTCTCTGGTCGGATTCTGGAGTCTGCTGTAATCATACCCCGTACTCTGTCCAACTGCCGGATGCGCATACGTTGCTGTCTGATAGATAGGAAAGCTGATTGCTCCCGTTCTGTCGCCTTCAAATTTTTCGTGATTTCCATATATACATTTTGTAGCAATTCCTGTATCCATAATAACCGTCATCCTTTCCTGCTGCCTGCGTTTTTGACTTATGATTTGTTCTGACAGGCTATTACTGACATTACCAATCAGGGAACGCTTCCGCTCGTTGAGCCCTGCAGCGGTACTAAGATGCTGCTTTCGCACCATCAAGTACCGGCGGTCTCAAATGTCCCTGTATTGGCAAGTCATAATAGCCTGTCAGAACAAACCATAAGTTCATGCATTATTTATACCATAGTATATCAGTAGGAATAGGATTCCGGTACTATGTATTTCTATGAGCTGGTTATAAGTATCATTTATAGCCAGCTTATTACTTAATTTTCATTTACCCCGCTCCCTACAGGCTCAAACTCCACTACAAAGGAAACGGCTGAGCATTTACTCAGCCGTCTTCTTTACATTTTCCTGTGTTCCGTATTGGGTCAGTATCTCGATATAGCGTCTGCCAAGGGTACTCAGCCGCATGCCTTTTCGTTTGATATAGCCGATCGTCATTTTCTCCTCCGTGTCAAGCGGAATTGCGCGGTAAGCACTGCCGTTTAATTCTTCACAGATAATACCGGAGCACAAGGTATATCCGTTCATACCAACCATCAGATTCAGCATCGTTGCACGGTCATCTGCCTTGATGATCTGCTTGTATTCCAGCGTACTGAATACTTCTTCTGCATAATAAAACGAATTTCGTTCGCCCTGTTCAAAGGAAAGACAAGGATAATCTTTTAATTCTTCAAATGCGATCTTCTCTTTTCCTGCCAGCGGATGCTCGTTGCTCAGATACACGAATACATCACAGTCAAATAATTCCGTGAATTCCAGTCCGTTTTCTGAGAAGATCTTCTGCAAAGCCTTTCGGTTGAACTCATTTAAATATAAGATTCCAAGCTCACTCCGGTAGTCTCTTACAAACTCGATCACTTCATTTGTCCGTGTCTCATGCACAGCCAGTTCGAAATCATCCAGCCTGATCTCCTTTGCAAGCTCGATAAAGGCTTCTACCGCAAATGAATAGTGCTGCATGGATACACTGAATTTATTCTTTTTCTTTTCGTTATTTATGTATCGATCTTCGATCATCTGATTCAGTTCTACCATCTGTCTTGCATAGCTTAAAAACTCGTCTCCCTCCGCCGTGATCACGATACCACGATTGGTTCGGATAAATAATTCGATATTCAATTCTTCTTCCAGATCCCGTATCGTACTGGAAAGTGCCGGCTGGGATACATACAATTCTGCTGCCGCCTTATTCATGGATTTGGTATCTGCTATCTTTACAGCATAGACAAGCTGTTGTAATGTCATATCTGTGCCTCCCGATTGCTTCCTTATATGTTTTCTTTTTATACAGGTACTTTATGCTTTAATATACTATAAAACCTGTGTCCAAACAATTACGCTCATTGTACCACACCTCTTTTTTATTTTCGATATTTTTGATCGATTTTATAAGATTCTGTCAAAGCATAGTTCTTCAAATCGAATTTTCCGGTAAAAAAATGGTTAAAACTTTCTAAAAACGGTTGACTAAGCTTTTTATACATGATAAAAATATATCATTCAAAAAGGGAGTAGTTTCATGCTGTGCATGTGCCGATTCTCGTCAGTACGCCTTAAAAGGCCGGGGATCGGATAACCGATATATACGTTAAAACGAGACTTTTTGTGCATATTTTTTGTGCACAAAAAGTCTCGTTTTTTATTATCAATTACAAAAAACAGCATTTACCAACCAAAATTTTTCCCAAAATACAAGCAGCATATTTGAAAAAACTACTGTTCATTATCTGTCTCAGGAAAAAAAGCAAAAGAAAGGACATGGTCTTATGAAAGAAATCTATCAGCTGAACAAAGAAGAATTATTCCGAACCTGCGGTAATCCGGAAGGACTTACCACTACAGATGCTAAAGAGCGACTTCAAACCTATGGTGAAAATACTCTGGTCGAGCAAAAGAAACAAAGCGTTGCTTCTGTCTTTTTTCACCAGTTTGCCGATCTGCTCGTTATCATCCTGATCGCTGCCGCGATCGTCTCTATGGCATCCGGCAACATTGAAAGTACGATTGTTATATTTGCGGTTATTATCATAAATGCGATCCTTGGTACGATCCAATATGTAAAGGCAGAAAAATCTCTTGATTCCTTAAAGGAATTATCTGCACCAAAAGCGAAAGTATTACGTGACGGAATCAAACAGGAGATTGCATCAAAAGACATCGTACCTGGAGACATCCTGCTCTTAGAAGCCGGTGATATGATCGTCGCTGATGGTCGTATCATCGAAAATTTCTCTTTACAGGTAAATGAAAGTTCTCTGACCGGAGAGTCTACAAATGTGGATAAAGACGACTCTGATATCACCGAGGATGTTGCTCTCGGTGACCGCATCAATATGGTATTCTCCGGCAGTCTTGTTACCTATGGTCGTGCAAATGTTCTCGTTACAGCAACCGGAATGCATACAGAAATGGGTAAGATAGCCACCCTTATGAATAATACAAAATCCAAAGCAACCCCACTTCAGATCAGTCTTGATAATTTCAGTAAAAAACTGGCAACGATTATTATGGTGATCAGCCTGATCGTATTCGGTCTCCGCCTGATGCAGGGCGAGAAAATACTGGATTCTCTGATGTTTGCAGTTGCCCTTGCTGTCGCTGCCATTCCAGAGGCTCTCGGTTCGATCGTTACGATCGTTCAGGCAATGGGTACCAGAAAGATGGCTGCCGATCAGGCGATCATCAAAGATCTGAAGGCGGTCGAAAGTCTGGGCTGTGTCTCTGTTATCTGTTCGGATAAAACAGGTACACTGACCCAGAACAAAATGACAGTTCAGCAGCTTTATACCTGTGATACTCTGTTAAATGCCGACCAACTGGATCTCCATATTCCGGCACATCGTTATTTTCTGTACAACTGTATCTTAAACAACGACAGCAGTATCCGGGATGGCAAGGATATCGGGGATCCAACTGAAACCTGTCTCCTTACGATGGCAAGGAAAACGAAACTATTTGATGTCGGTGTAACAGAAGAAGTTCTGCGTGATCTGATGCCACGTCTGGAAGAGATTCCATTTGACTCCGAACGGAAACTGATGAGCAGCAAATACCTATTGCACGGCGTACCTACACTTCTGACAAAAGGTGCAGTCGATGTTCTTCTTACCCGTATGGATTCAATCATCACAGAGGATGGTATCCGTCCGATTACAGAGAACGACCGCGACAGAATTCTGGAACAAAATATGCAATTTTCCAGACAAGGTTTACGGGTTCTGGCACTTGCCTATAAAGAATGTTCCGATTCGGAAGTTCTGACCGCAGCCTCTGAATATGGTTATACTTTTATCGGACTTGTATCCATGATCGATCCGCCAAGAGAAGAATCCATGGCTGCAGTTGCGGATGCTATCTCCGCCGGAATCAAACCGATCATGATAACCGGAGATCATAAAGTAACGGCAACCGCTATTGCCAGACAGATCGGTATCTTCCACGATGATGATATGGCCGTAACCGGTCAGGAAGTCGACCATATGACCGATGACGAACTTACAGATGTCCTTCCAAAGATCTCCGTCTATGCCAGAGTTTCACCGGAAAACAAGATCCGTATCGTTGATGCATGGCAAAAGAAAGGTCACATTGTCGCCATGACCGGTGACGGTGTAAACGATGCTCCCGCATTGAAAAAAGCAGATATCGGTGTCGCTATGGGAATCACCGGAACCGAGGTATCAAAGGATGCCTCAGCTATGATTCTTGCAGATGATAATTTTGCAACGATCATAAAAGCTGTCCTGACAGGAAGAAATGTTTACCGTAATATCATGAATGCCATCCTGTTCCTTTTGTCCGGAAACCTCGCAGCCATTCTGGTAGTTCTCTACTGCTCTATCATGGCGCTTGATACCCCGTTCCAGCCGGTCCATCTGCTCTTTATCAATCTGCTGACCGATTCACTTCCAGCACTTGCCATCGGTATGGAACCATCCGATAAGAAATTACTTCGTAACAAACCGCGAGATCCCAAAGCAGGAATCTTCAATAAATCCTTCTCGCTCCAGCTTATTTGCTACGGTATTCTGATCGGTATTGTTACAACCGTCGCCTTTTATCTGGGTGATTCCGTAAATGCCTTGACTGCCAGCACAATGGCATTTGCCACACTGACGCTTGCCAGATTGTTCCACGGATTTACCTGCCGCAGCGAATCCTCTATTATAAAGATCGGTATCCGCTCCAACCTCTGGAGTGTCGCCGCTTTCTTCGCCGGTGTCCTGCTGCTTGGCTTTGTCCTGCTCGCACCATTTATGCATGGCTTATTCATGATTGCCGACCTGACAATTAAAAATGTATTGAGCATTTTAGGGCTTGCATTTATCCCAACCTTTATTATCCAGGTCACACGAATAATAAAAGAAGCTGTTCGTAAATAACTGCAGCGTCAAGACTTATGAAATGTTTGTGTTGTGCCTGCAAAAGTCATGACTTATGCAGAGTCGAATGCCGGCTGGCTGTTTCTTTTAATAAAACTCCAGTCGGTGTTCCACCAGCTCATCTCCTTCATAGACCAGCCGCAGAGTGAAGAAACGTTGTTCGTCTTCTAATAAGAGTTTCAAAAATATAGCATCTCCTGTCCAGGTTGGAAGAGATGGCACGATGCTTTTATCTACCCATTCCAGTTCTCCTTCATTGCAGGCGGTTAAGCTTCCGGTAAAGCCATCTGCTGTAAACAGACACATCAGCTCCGGCTCACAGACATCACTGATAAATGTGATCAGGCCACGGAACTGATAAGATGTCAATGTCAGTCCTGTTTCTTCTTTTACTTCCCGAAGCAGGCAGTCTTCCGGTCCTTCTGTTTCTTCCGCATGTCCGCCGACTCCGATCCATTTATTCTTATTAATATCTTTCTCCTTCTTCGTACGATGAAGCATCAGATATTTTCCGTCTTTCTCTATATAACATAATGTTGTCATTTTCATAGTAAGTGACATAGCCTTTCATCTCCTGTTATTTGTCATATTTACCCATATGCGCTCATTATACCTTCCCCTCGGACAAATGCAACCGATAATTCAAATACAGTTGCCATATTGAAATTGTCGCTTTTTCGGTGCTATAATAAGGAGCGACAGGTTATAAACCTGTCCGATCACAATATGTGAAGCAATTACAAAACATCGACAGTTTTGCAATTACCTATATATAACTTTATACGGAGGTATGAATATAATGAGTAAAATTGATGAAGTCAGAAGCGAAATGATGGCCGCTATGAAGGCACATGATAAAGAGAGAAAGGACGCATTATCAGCACTCCTTACAGCCTTGAAAAATAAATTTATAGACAAACGTGCTGATCTGACAGAGGAAGAAGAAAATGAAGTTGTATTAAGAGAGATCAAGCTCGCAAAAGAAACAATCGATACAACACCTGCTGATCGTACCGATATTATAGATGAATGCAAGGCAAGAATCACCGTATTCGAAGAATTCGCGCCAAAGATGATGGATGAAGCAGAGATCACTGCTACGATCAAAGAAGTTCTTGCAGGTCTTGGTATCGATGCTCCAACAGCCAAAGACAAAGGCAAGATCATGAAAGAGCTGATGCCTAAGGTTAAAGGCAAAGCTGACGGAAAACTGGTCAACCAGATCCTTACATCTATGATGGCATAAGCATATCAGTCTATAAAATACCAGAAAAAACTCCATGCCGGACGTCTATATATCTTTATTCCGCAGAACACTTTCGTTCGATCCGAAACGTAGCGGTACTAAACTCATCACCTACAGGTGATTCGTTAAGGACCGACGTTCCGGATAGGTCTGCTTCATAAAATATATAGACGTCCGGCATGGAGTTTTTTAATTTATGTCTCTGCTTTCATCGCAAGCTTCTTTTATCCTTTCTCTACTCTCTCACCAGATGTAACTTTTCCGCAAGCTTCAGAATCAGGTTGCCCTTTGGCATTGCAAGAATTTCTTCTTTGGTATATCCGCCAACCGCAAGAATGGCTGCTGCATAGAAAATAACTGCAAGCAGGATAGCCAGAACTACACTGACTGAATTCATATGGATCAGGTGGTAGAAGATCTGATAACTGCCCCATGCAACGATTCCCATAAATATCGATGCAACGGCAGGAGCAAGATAAATCTTCTTCACATCAAGCTTCGTAGACATATATTTGGATACAGATATATGGTTAAAGATACATGCCAGTAATGAATACAGGATCGTAGCTACTACCAGACCGAACAGCTTCGCATCTGTGAATTTTAAAATGGCAGCAAGGAATACTAAGTGGATCAACAATGCAAGTGTCGCATTCTTCACCGGCTCCATAACCTTTCCGATTCCCTGCAAGATACTGTTTGTAAGTGTTGATAATGAATAAAATACCACAGATATACAGCCGGCAGTCAGTGCCTTAAATACCAGCGGATCCGCGCCACGGAACAACAGTGTGATGATTGGTTCTGACAACACGCCGATTCCGACTGCACATGGTATCGTCACCATCATCGTGATACTCATGGACTGATTGTATACATGATTCGTTTCCAGTTTATCCCCCTTGGTAAATGCTCCTGAAATATTCGGTATCAGGGTTGTTCCAACCGCAGATGCAATCGATACCGGAAGATTGATCAGCACCATGTACTGACCGGAAAAAATACCATACAGATTTGCAGATTCAACCCGATCTACATTTTTACTGTTTAAGACATTGTAGAAAATCTTCATATCTACAGTAGTAGTGATATTATATACAAATGCAGCAATAATGATCGGGGTTACGATCATTACGATCTGCCTGAATAACTTTCCATATGGTTCTACATTCGTCGAAACATCAGACTCTACTGTCTCCATGATTTCTTTTCTTCTTCCTGCATATGCGATCAGAATATAAATAATCCCACAGAGAACACCGGCCCCTGTTCCCATTGCACTGCCCGCTGCACCATATTTTGCATGCTCCGAGGTTCCCGGTGCAAATGGTCTGGACATCAGATAGGCAGCCAGAACGCTGACAACTGCATTTGCAATTTGCTCTATAATCTGTGATATAGAGGTCGGAATCATCGTTTTATATGCCTGAAGATAGCCTCTGTAAATAGCAAGAAAGCCCGACAGAAATATTGTCGGTGCGAGGATCTGTAAGCTTAAAATCGCATTGGGCTGTTCCTTTACCAGAACCGATGCAAATGCAAATGTCAGAATACCTGCCACCAACCCGGCAGATACTACATAGATAAAAGCGCATTTAAATACCCGTCTCGCATTTCTGTATTCTCCCAAGGCCAATTTCCCTGAAATTATCTTAGAAACCGCCGTCGGAATGCTGTAAGTTGCGATCATCAATATCATGGAATAGATTGCATACGCTGTACCATAATATCCGTTTCCCTCATCTCCGATAATCTGAAATAACGGCGACCGATATAAGAGACCGATCACTCGGGATAATATACCTGCACCTGCAAGTACTGCCGCCTGAAAAGCAAAATTTGTCCTCATACCGGACGGCTTCTTTATTTTCTTCTTTCCATTATCATTCTGCATGATTGTTTCTCCTGATTATTATGTAACCGACTACCAAGCGATCAGCTACCATTCTATCCGGTTGCACATATTTCCGGTGTCTGCTATACTGACATCGGAAATGGCATACGTTTCCAATACCCTATATATATACCAGTTTTTTTTACTTATTACAAATAAAATATGTAAAAGATTTTTATAAAAGGAGGTTTTCCACCTATGGCTAATCCAAATATTCCAAAAGATCCTGTTATGCTCCTTAGTTTTATTAATATGAAGCTTCGTGATTTTTATCCGAGTCTGGATGAATTATGTGCAGATCTGGATCTGAATGTAAATGATGTTTCCGAAAAACTGGCATCTGCCGGCTTTAACTATGACGAAAAATTAAATCGATTTGTATGATAAGCAAGCAAGTAATTTTACTTTCATTTTTATCCCATTACAAACGGAATGCCGGCAGAGCTATGTCCGGGTATTTGTGTTTAAAATACCCCATAGATATCTGCCGGCTTATTCTATATTGTAAATCTACATGATATGTGACCTGTTTTTTATCAATATACTTTGTTTCTTACATCTGATCATCTTTTAAATCATTACTGCTCTTCTTTTCAGCTTCATGCTCCGTAGCTGCCAACTGCTCGTCCCCTTTCTCAGTATGCATCACTTTCTCAATCTGCTGATATAACCTCTTCGCATGTCGCTTCGCTTCACGTTCTGCCTTTGCGGCTGCTTTTTCCTCCGGAGTTTTTTTATGAAAACGGATATCCTCCTCTTCCTCTGTCAGATAAATTGGTTTTCCGGTTTCTTCATCGATCCGTTTGATCCGCTCAAATTCCGAGGACACCGATACCATATGCTTCTTTTCCAACTTGTCGGTACATGTCTTATTGATATACATGTAGATACATGCAAATACCGGAACACCCAGCAGCATTCCGTAGAATCCGAAGATACCACCACCTACGATAACCGCGGTCAGAACCCAGAAGCTGGAAAGTCCCGTTACATCACCAAGGATCTTTGGTCCTAAAATATTTCCATCAAACTGCTGAATACACAGGATCATGATAAGCAATATGATACTCTTGATTGGATCTGCGATCAGAACAATAAACACACATGGGATCGCACCGATGATCGGACCAAAAAACGGAATTACATTTGTCACACCAATGATAACACTGATCAGCAATGCATATGGCATATCTACGATCGTTGTCAAAATAAATGTTATAATCCCGATTATGATCGAATCCACGATCTTACCATTGATAAACTGACTGAATATCTTATTTACACTTGCAAGTCCATCCAGAATGATATTCGCGTTTTTCAGTTTAAACAGTGCATAGACGATTTTCTTGCCTCTGGAAGCCAAATATTCCTTATTCGCCATCACATAGATAGATGCTACAATACCGATCAGGAAATTATAAATGAACTTCAATCCGCCCACAACACCGGAGCTGATATTCAATACAATCTTATCCAGATTCGGAACAACATCTGTATTTACCCATTTCTGTAAGCGGTCATATACAGTGTTTACGACATTCATTACCATTTCTTCGGATTCGCCAAGGTTCTTGAATTTATCATAAATGGTATTGATCGCCTTCATGATATTATTATAGTAATTATCCATATTGGATATAAGAAGATTGATACTGTCGATGACCTGTGGCACTACCATCCAGATCAAACCCGTGAGCAGACCAAGGAACAAAATGATCGTTATAATGATCGATATGGCTCTTGATACATGAAACAGTTTTTTCTTGTCTTTGATCGCCCGATCCTGCAGGATCGTATGACACAGACGATCAAAAAAGATAAGCACCGGATTCAACAAAAAAGCGATCACAAAACCAATTATAATCGGTGCTGCCGCCCCGGTTATCGTATCCAGTACCTTCCGAAAGCCTGTCCACTCCTCCAATATCTTATTAAATACAAGCGCTGCTGCAATTACCAGAAATATGATCGTTCCCGCCTTAAACAGCCGTCTTTTTCTTTCATTTCCCAATTTTGTCTGATAACCTTTCCCTTTCCACATTCAAAACCCAACATCGGATATGTCGTTTCATTCCATTCCTATAACAACACATCAATGGATTTATTCTTACATATAATTATAAACAACCTGAAAAAATTATATACTGTTTCAAAAAGTCAGGCAATAGAATTTCCCATTTTTAATAGATTTTAAATAGATTTAACCATGACTTTACCAAATCCAAAATCGTTCAAAAAATGAACCTTAAATAACCCTATATTTTTGAAAAAAGCATTGTCGACACTTTAGTTACATAGTAAAATAGTGACATGTTTAAGGGTTCTTAACAAACCACAAAACATATTTTACCTAAGACCGGGGAGGCATAAAGGAGGTGTTCTTATGGAAAATGAATTAATCTGTCAATTAATTATCTGGTCCGTTATCTTTATGGTCTGTATAATTATCGAAATCATTACTCTCGGACTTACAACCATCTGGTTCGCGGGAGGAGCTTTGGTATCTGCGATCTCTGTATTCTTTGGTACATCACTGATCATCCAGATATTGATCTTTGCAGTTATTTCATTAGTTCTTCTGTTTACTACAAGGCCTGTGGCTTTAAAACATTTCAAATTATCCGATATGGAAAAAACAAATGTTGAAAGTCTGGTCGGCAAACAGGTGATCGTATCTGAAACCATTGATAATCTAAAGGCTACCGGGCAGGTAAAAGTAAATGGTCTCGAATGGACCGCACGTGCTGCTGATGAAACTGATATTATTCCCCAGGGAACCGAAGTCACGATCAATGAAGTTTCCGGCGTAAAACTTATTGTCAGCAGAATATAATTTATTTAATTTGACAGATACTATATCTGTCGCCACTTAAAGGAGGTACTTATTATGGATTCACCACTCACATGGCTGGTAATTATCTTAGTATTCATTGCTATCATTATTATCTGCAGCACAATCAAGATCGTCCCACAGGCACACGCTTACGTTATCGAACGTCTGGGAACCTACTGCGGTACATGGTCCGTAGGTCTTCATATGAAGATGCCTATTATCGATAAGATCGCACGTCGTGTTACCTTAAAGGAACAGGTTGTAGACTTCGCTCCACAGCCGGTTATCACGAAAGATAACGTTACAATGAGAATCGATACTGTCGTTTTCTTCCAGATCACAGATCCAAAGCTTTTCTGCTATGGTGTTGAAAATCCGATCATGGCAATCGAAAACCTGACAGCCACTACTCTCCGTAACATCATCGGTGATCTCGAACTTGACCAGACACTGACATCCAGAGAGACGATCAACACAAAGATGCGTGCTACCCTGGACGAAGCAACTGATCCTTGGGGCATCAAGGTAAACCGTGTTGAGCTAAAGAATATTATCCCACCTGCAGCGATTCAGGATGCCATGGAAAAACAGATGAAGGCAGAACGTGAAAGACGTGAACAGATCCTGAAAGCAGAAGGTGAAAAGAAATCCGCAATCCTTATTGCAGAAGGTAACAAACAGTCCGTTATCCTGGAAGCAGAAGCTGAGAAGCAGTCACAGATTCTTCGCGCAGAAGCTAAGAAGGAAGCAACGATCCGTGAAGCTGAAGGTCAGGCACAGGCTATCCTCGCTGTACAGCAGGCAAATGCAGACAGTATCCGTCTCTTAAATGAATCTGCTCCATCTAATCAGGTTCTTACGATCAAGAGTCTGGAAGCTTTCGCAAAGGCTGCCGACGGCAAGTCAACCAAGATCATTATTCCATCTGATATTCAGGGTGTTGCAGGACTTGCAACTTCATTATCGGAATTAGTGAAAACAGAGAAATAAGATTGAACTGATTCATTGGTAATATTAAAAACTGCCACTGTCAGAATGAAGCCGTTATTGGGTAACCATTCTGATAGTGGCAGTTTTTATTTTATCTGTTATCCTTACAATTACTCCATGCTTTCATCCGCCCAGCTCTTTATCATTGCTATCTCTCTTGCATATCCTGCATCATCATTTGGTGTCTCTAAGATAAATGGTCTGCCTGCAAGCAATGGATGCGTTACGATCCGTTTTAATGCTTCTGCTCCGATCTCACCCTCTCCAATCTTCTGATGTCGGTCTTTGTGTGAATCTCTCACATTCATGCTGTCATTTAGATGAACAGCCTTTAAGCGGTCAAGTCCGATGATCTGATCAAACGTGTGAAGTACACCATCCAGATCTTCCACAAGATCATAGCCACCATCCCATGTATGACAGGTATCAAAGCATACCCCGATCTTATCCTCGCAGTCAACCAGCTCTATGATACGTTCCAGTTCTTCAAAATTTCTTCCGACTTCCGAGCCTTTGCCTGCCATTGTTTCCAGTAATACGACTGTACTCTGATCCGGTTTGATCGCATGATTTAATGCATCGGCAATTACCGGTATGGCTTCTTCTGCTCCCTGACCAACATGTGCGCCCGGATGGAAATTATAATAATTTCCCGGAAGATACTCCATCCGCTCCATATCATCCTTTAAGATATTACATGAGAACTCCCGAATATCCGGTTTTGCTGCACAGACATTCATCGTATATGGTGCATGTGCGACCAGTTTTCCAAAATGATGTTCCTCCATCAGGGAACGTAACCGTTTCGCATCTGCCGGATCGATCTCTTTCGCCTTTCCGCCCCTTGGATTTCTTGTAAAAAATGCAAATGTATTTGCACCAAGTTTTAATGCCGCCTTTCCCATAGCCTCAAAGCCTTTGGAGGACGACAGATGATTTCCTATATATATCATGTTGTTTTCCTCGTATGATCGCTCCTATTCACAACTATTAACTATCTTCTTCATCTTCTTCAATTTCAACTTCTAATTCATCGTGTGCCACTTCTTTAAATCGCACACCTACATTTTTAAATAGCTGCTTGAATAACTCTGCCCTTCCATCTATAAATTCAATATATTTTTCCGAATACATTGCATTATATAAATTCTCATTAATATAATGACAACTTAATATATCTCTTAATTGATTTTTTGAAAGATTTACATCAGTAACTATTTTATCAAGGTATTCATTTGTTTTCTTATCCTGAATATAATTATTTGTTTCCTTTAATAACCAAGTATAATTGAAAACAGAATTAATTAACTCTTTATTATACTTCTTTTCATACTGTGCTTTTGGGAAAATATGATGTAATTCACACGAATCCATATTCTCGCCTATCCCTACAGGTTTATTTACATAAAAATCTCTTAAACGATTATTATTAAGCATGCAAAGGACAGCTTTGCCAAAAGCTCCATTTTTATTATTTTCTACAATTTTTTCAGTGTTCCAATCAACACCATGTAAAATCATTGCCGGAATTTCATCACTTGAAATCCATTGCTTTACTCCCTTAAAATCTTCATTTATTTTCGAATTTGTACCCTCTAAATACCTATTAGATAATGCAACCGTATAAAAATATGTTTTTATCTTTTGCTCAGCTTTAGCCTTAGTAGGAACATCCATACTTTTATACTTTGTTCGGGATATTACCGCAGCTATAACTGTCACCATTGGCGTATATGGTAAGAGCATTAAATTTCTTTTAGTTCCTGCTCCAAATGAATCAAAAAGCATCAATGTCTGTTCTATACCTTCTATTGCATCGTCCCAATAATCTGTAATATCGTCTGCAGCAAGAGTTTTTGCTAATGTACTTGAATTAGGCAATTTATTTGCAAGCAAGGCAATCACCTGCAAAACTATTGTCGCATCTTTATCAATAAGCATTTTAATATAAGCATGTTTTTCAATAGAATTTTTTACCATATCTTTTAAGTTGATATTTTTAGGAGTAAAAACAGCAACACAGATATCAAATACAGATAGCCTTAATCCTGTGGTATTTATAGTTTGAAACACCTTACACACCGACTCAATCGAAGAATTTTCAGGCAATTCTACAACTGGGAATTCATAATCTAAAATGGAATCCACTATATCTCCAAATGAATAAGTTAAAAATTCACAAATATCTATATCTTCCTTTGAAAGATTATTATTTCGGATTCCATTCACATATATTTTTATCTGATTTCTCATTGTATTTCTATCTATTAAAAATGAAACAGGAAATAAGCCATTGACCAATTCAGTAAATGGTGCGCTATTATGACGTTTATGAACTATTATAGATTCAAAATCAAAGTCTGTAATACCATTTAAATAATCCTCCATCAACGCTACATAATTTATATAATACGTGTAATATCCTTTATTTGTAAAAGCACAGTAGCAAGATGTCATTCTCTGTTGTCCATCAAGTACAAGAATCTCCGGTTTCTCTGTAAATTCACTTTCATTAGCAAATCTAAATCCTTGATACGGAATAAGTGGATTATCCTTATTCATTTTCAAAAATAGCAAAGAACCCGCAGGGTATTCATGTTGAATCGAATTTAAAAGTGATTTAATTTTTGCCGGATTCCATTTAAATGCTCTCTGAAAACATGGAAGCTGATATCTTCCGCTACTAATTGCAGCTATAAAATCTCTTATTTTTACATCACTATGCCCAAATTCTGACATATCTCTTATCCCTCCATACAAAATATATAATCATTCTTTAACTATAAATACCTACTTTTACACTATTCTTATATTCCAAATTTTTCTATTCTTTTCATATTAATCTTCACCAAAAATATATAACCAGTCCTCCCCTACTACGATGTTCAAAATTTCTTTTCAATACAAATTTTTTATCTTCAATAGTATAATAAATTTCCCATTAAATCTTTTGTTTGGGAATAAATTCAATTTTTAATACCATCCCCATTCCATCTGCTAGACGCTTAAGTAAATTAATAGACGGATTTCTGGTTCCATTTTCAAGTTTGCTAATATCTGCCTGATCTATACCGGTACGTTCAGCAAGCTCTTTCTGCGTCATATTTTGGGATGTCCTCGCATCTACGATAGCTCTGATAACATCTAACTCAGGCTGAATTGCCTCGTATTCATTTGCAAACTTTTCGTCCTTCATCTGCTCATCTTTATACTGTTTCAATGTTTTCATAATTTTCCCATCCTTTCTTTAAAATCTGCTCTACGCTCTTTTGCAAGTCTGATTTCTTCCGGTGGTGTCTTTTGTGTCTTTTTTATAAATCCATTTGTAAGAATTATCTTCCCCTCGTAATAAAAGAAATATAACACTCTGGAAATGTTATTTCCAACCTTACAACGAACTTCAAATATCCCATCATCAATAAGTTTACTATATGGCTCTCTGAGCTGATTGCCCTTTTCTTCTAATAATTCCAGCAAACCAACCATTTTAGCCCGCATCTTTACATCAAGAGATGTAATAAATTCCTCTACTGGGCAATAACCATTTTCTTTTTCATAAAACATTACCTCAAACGCTGCCATATAGCCTCCTTTTTTATATTATATGTGATATATGCCATATTGTCAATTTCATTTGATAAATTTAAAATCAGACAAATCTTCTCTAATAAATATACAATCACAACTTTTATTAATACAAAAAAGCCAGATCACTCCGGCTTTTTTGTATCTATATCATTCCCTGATTCTTAGTTGTTCTTATAGTAGTTGATCAGGCAGCCATCCATGATGATCTGTCTCTCATCATCGGTCAGGCTTCCAAGCTTCAGGTCTAATTCCTTGAAGTCTTTATTTACCACATATGCCTTGATGATCTCGTCCTTATTCTGAACAGCCTCACGGATACCCGGAATAAATACATAATCATCATTATCAAATGCGAAATCTTCCTCCATGATGAATGGAAGCATACCCCAGTTGATCAGGTTGGATCTGTAACGCTTTGTTGCATATTCCTTGGCAATGTTTGCCCAGCCGCCAAGTACCTTCTGGCAGGAAGCAGCCTGCTCTCTGGCAGAACCGTCACCCGGCTTTACTGCAAAGATCGTACTACCGTAACCGGTATTGGAACCTGTGATCTCACGATCTGCAAATTTTGCTTTGATCTCTTTCATCATAGGCTTCATGGATTCATCTGCCTTGCAGAAGCATCCAAGTTCTTCTCTCTTCTTCTCAACTGCCTGAATTGCCTTTGCACGGCCTACATATTCAGGATCCTTTCTGGATAAAGTGAACTCAGCAAGTCCAAGCGGATTTGAACGGTAGGAAGATGTCTCACCGGATGGAATAAGTTCATCTGTAGTTGTTACAGGATCGTTAATAACAGATGCAACCTTTAATAACAGATTGTCTGTCAGTGCGATCATCTCAGGCCAGTCCTTGATATTCGGACCAAACTTGATCTCAACAGATGGATCGGCCTTGCCGACACCATTGTATACTCGTCTGTCATAAATGCTCTTATCGAAGAAATATTTCTGTCCCTTGTATTCAACATCCAGATCTGTAGCTGCTGTAAGGTATCCCTTATTTGCTGCTGTAGCTGCGATCGAACGTGCATCCATAAGTGCAACGGATGAGATCTGACCATTCTGGATCTTGGAGCCTTCACGGTTCGGGAAGTTTCTGGTTGAATGACGGATTGATAATGCATTATTTGCAGGTGTATCTCCGGCACCAAAGCAAGGGCCGCAGAATGCTGTCTTAACGATCGTACCTGTCTCGATCAGGTCAGCCAGTACACCGTTCTTTGCAAGCTCCATATAGATAGGAGTTGATGCAGGGTATACAGATAATGTAAATTCATCTGCACCGATGCTTCTTCCACGGATGATATCCGCTGCCTGACAGATGTTCTCGAATCCACCACCGGCACATCCGGCAATGATTCCCTGTTCTACATATAACTTGCCATCACGGACTTTATCCTTTAATGTGAAGTCAACCTTACCGTCCAGACTAACCAATGCGCGCTTCTCGCAGTCGTCTAAGATATCCATCAGGTTTGCATTTAATTCTTCAATTGTATATGTATTGCTTGGATGGAATGGCATAGCGATCATTGGTTTTACCTTTGACAGATCCACATATACAACACCATCATAGTAAGCAACAGAACCCGGATTCATTTCCTTATATGCTTCCGGTCTGTAGTGTATATCATACCACTCCTTGATCTTCTCATCTGTCTTCCAGATAGAGGACAGGCAGGTTGTCTCGGTTGTCATTACATCGATACCGATACGGAAATCAGCAGATAATTTATCAACACCAGGTCCTACAAATTCCATTACCTTATTCTTAACATAACCGCACTGGAAGGTTGCACCGATAATCGCAAGAGCAACGTCCTGAGGACCTACTCCCTTTGCAACTTCTCCGTCCAGATAGATTGCTACTACACCGGGCTTAGCTACATCGTAAGTTCTGCATAAGAGCTGCTTTGCAAGTTCTCCGCCGCCTTCGCCGATTGCCATTGTACCGAGCGCACCATAACGGGTATGACTGTCGGAACCAAGGATCATTGCGCCACATTCTGCAAGCATTTCTCTTGCGAACTGATGGATAACAGCCTGATGAGGCGGAACATAGACACCACCGAATTTCTTTGCGCAGGAAAGACCAAACATGTGGTCATCCTCATTGATCGTACCACCAACTGCACATAAGGAGTTGTGACAGTTTGTAAGGACATAAGGGATTGGGAATTCTTTCAGTCCTGAAGCTCTTGCTGTCTGGATAATACCTACAAATGTTATATCATGAGAGGTCATCTTATCGAATTTGATCTTAAGATTGTCCATATTGTCAGATGTGTTGTGCTTCTCCAGGATACCATATGCCATAGTATTCTTTGCAGCTTCTTCCTTGGATGGAGCTGTACCTAACTTCTGTGTAAGGATCGCATTTGCATCGACATTGTCTTCTACAAGCTCTGTGCCATTTAAAAGATAAGCACCATTGTCAAATAATTTAATCATTCTATTTCCTCCTAATTTGTTGGTGATTCTTTTTCTCATTTTGTCAATCGTTGTTTATTTTAACACAAATCGGCATAGTTGTGAACAACTATGCCGATGAAAGTTTTCATTATAATATTTTTAATCATCCTGCTTCAACCGGAACCCTGAATGAGCACCACTGCCTTTATTCTGTGAAGCACTTTCAGCAGAATCCGCAGTCTGAGGTTGTTCATGATTCATGGTAGTCTCATCTACATTCTCTGCCATCTGTGTTGTATATGGTGCTGTCTGATAGTCCGTGACCGCATTTTCATTCGCCGGAACGGTCGCTTCATCTGTAAATGCACCTGTAACCACCTGCATTCTCTTATGGAGTTCTTCCATTCTCTGCGCTTCCTCCTGCGCTTCCAGACGGGCTTTCTCTAACTTCTTCCGTTTCATCTTCCGGTCAAGCAGCCAGATATATAATGCAAATCCTGCCGCAATCACTCCGATGATCGACCAGATCATGATCGCATTATAATTCGGGAACATTCTATAATATTCCGCTGCCGTCTTTCCTGTCACATCCATAGAGGTTTCTGCATCGGAACCGCCATGATCATGTCCCTGCCAGTCCGCATCAGATTTAAGGAAATAATCATATCCGACATTCTGTCCACCAAGATCATCCCATGTCAGATCGATATTATACCAGTGTCCATCCACCTGAACCCGATTCCACAGATGCTCGGATTCCAGTCCAAAACCATATTCACAGGTGACCGGGACTCCGGCTTTTTTCATAATGATATAAAATGCCAGCGCATATCCGTTACATGCCGAATCGCCTCTGTACAGAGTATTACATGCGCCACCGGATGAGCGGTTATATTCATTATGTAAAATAATATAATCATGTACCGCTTTCACCTTCTCGTAATCTGACAGCCCCTTTATCTTCCCCGAAATCTGTCCGGAACGGATAAATACAAGAAAGCTTTTTAACCGGCTCATATGATTGATCTTTACCGCTACTTTTTCTCCACCTGAATCCGGCGTATATACATAAGAAAATGCATAGAATTCTCCACCTGCATACATATTCTTTTCCATCAACTTGTCAAGGACCGACTGATAATCCATATACGGTTCCTGTAGGATTACAATACATGTGTTACAACTGAATATAAAAAAAGCAGAGATACTTC
>OJNY01000618.1_pt1 | contig 26391 bp, 24 predicted proteins | sample 1597931 | NCBI WGS metagenome assembly OJNY01 (sample SAMN01915209, study PRJEB22387) | human gut metagenome | isolation source: stool | host: Homo sapiens | place: USA
ATATATTTTTAATAGTATACCATAAATTATTTCCCCCATAAACATTTACAAACAAAAATAAGCGTGTTACCATCTTTATAAAACAGTTGGGAGGTACATTATGGCAGAGATAAAATGGAAAGACAGAAAACGTATCATTTTCGGTCTTCCCTGGACATTTACAAAATACAGTTTAACGGAAGACAGACTTTTTATCAGCACAGGCTTACTCAGTACAAAAGAGGATGAAGTCCGTCTGTACCGGATCATGGATCTTTCTCTGGAGCGTAAGCTCTGGCAGCGGTTATTCGGTCTTGGCACGATCAAGTGCTGTTCTGCCGATAAAACGTTGGGCGATTTCGAGATCAAAAATATTAAGGATTCCAAAAATGTCAAGGAAATGATTTCTGAACTGGTGGAGGAAGAACGTTCCAGAAAAAGAGTCAGCAGTCGCGAATATATCAGTCATGATATGGATGATGACGATGATGACGATGATGTGGATTCAGACCAGTAAATTAGGTTACAGAGGCGAAACAGGCTGCCAGACAGGCAGCCTGTTTTACTATTTCCGTATAGAATAAATGCAGCATCCTTTCTGAGCTGATGCAGCACGTAATGCTCCAGACAGCCCGGACGATACACATTCCAAAAGCTCTCTCTTACGAGATTTTCTACTTCTCTGTATTCCTTTTCTTTCTCCGTCCGAATGATTGCGTATTCCGCTCCAAACGGGAAGTTTTAATTGCTAAATCGGATTACGCATGTTCTTTCCATTCAATTCAAGACGGAATGCCTTATGAATGATACGGTCATGCTTTGATTTCTCCTCTTTTCGTCGATAACTATTGTTTTTTCCGGTGTGCCACAAATACAGCTACAGATCTTGGCTTGAGCCAATACTCCTGAATAGCCGCTTTTTTACATTCTTCTTCAATCCCGTCCAGTGCAGTATCTGCAAAGCATCTCCATTCATACATTTCCGGAAGCTTCGGAAGCTCAAATGTCTGTCCCTCCCAATAGACATTAAATGCGACATATACCAGATCCTCTCTCTGATTGGTCTTTCCTGCATAGCAGATGGCAAGCCCCTTTGTATCCTGATTGATCATGCTGTCCCATGGGCGGTTTGTGTGAACACTTACTGCCGGAAAGCCAGTATCCGAAGGCTTCTGATTGCTCCGGATTACCGGATGCCTTCTCCTAAACCAGATCATTTTCTTAAAAAAAAGGTACAGCTCTTTGTTGGTATCCAGCCGTTTCCAGTCCAGCCAGGAAATCTCATTATCCTGACAATAGGGATTATTATTTCCAAAACGTGTGTCTCCAAATTCGTCCCCGGCAAGAAACATCGGGGTTCCCCGGCTGCACATCAAAGATACACAGGCATTTTTCATCATTTTAAGACGAAGTCTGCAAATCTCCGGATCTTCCGTTTCTCCCTCCGCTCCGCAGTTCCAGCTCCGATTATCATCATGTCCGTCCGTATTGTTCCACCCATTGTCTTCATTGTGTTTTCCATTATAGGAATAGAGGTCCCAGAGTGAAAAGCCATCATGACAGGTAAGAAAGTTAATTGAAGAAGCATATCCCCGGTACTGTCCGGAATAAAGATCCAGCGAACCGGTCAGTCTGCTTGCCGCTGCTTTCGCATACCAGAAATCTCCTTTCAAAAAGCTTCTCATATCATCTCGGTATTTCCCATTCCACTCTGCCCAACGCGAAAAGGCAGGGAAACTGCCAACCTGATAAAGTCCGCCGGCATCCCAGGCCTCTGCAATAAGCTTCACATTTCTGAGAATAGGATCCTCTGCCAGATTTTTAAGAAGCGGCGGCTGGCTTGCAGGTGAACCGTCCTCATTTCTTCCGAGAATGCTGGCAAGATCAAAACGGAAGCCATCTACATGATATTCTATTGTCCAATACCGCAGGCATTCCAGAATCAGCTGCTGGACCACCGGATGATTGCAGTTTAACGTATTACCGCATCCGCTGAAATTATAATACATACCTTCCGGTGTTAACATATAATAAATCCTGTTATCAAAGCCTTTAAATGAAAAGAAAGGGCCATTTTCATTTCCTTCTGCCGTATGATTAAAAACAACATCCAGAATTACCTCAATACCATTGGCATTCAGTTCACATATTAATGCTTTCAGTTCATCGCCTTCCCGGTTAAACTCTTTTTTTGCCGTATAGCTGGTATTGGGTGAAAAAAAGCTTACCGGATTATACCCCCAATAATCCAAAAGCGTTCTGCCGTTAACCTCACGCCTTCCCATGGTCTCGTCAAATTCAAAAACAGGCATCAGCTCAACCGCTGTAATTCCCAGATCCTTCAGATAAGGAATCTTCTCCCGGATTCCCTCAAAGGTACCCGGGTAACGTACTCCGGAGGAGGCATCCTTTGTAAATCCGCGTACATGAAGCTCATAAATAATCAAATCCTCAATCGGTCTGACCGGATCTGCATGATCTCCCCAATCAAAATCATTAACTACCACCCTCGCCCGGTACTCGTGATCCAGATTGGGCTGTTCACCCCAGACACTTTGACCGGTAACTGCTCTTGCATATGGATCCAACAAAGGTTTCTTTTTATCAAAAATAAGACCCTTTTGGGGGTCATACGGTCCATTCACTCGATATGCATATTCAAAATCATAGATATCCAGTCCGAAAACAAACATGGAATAAACCCTTCCGATCCGGTAATGCTTCGGAAACGGCAGGACTGCATAGGGGTTTCTTTCTCCTCTGTGATACAAAAGGAGCTCCACATCTGTTGCTTCCATAGAACAGACTGTGAAGCTGACTCCCTCTCTGAGTGCCGTAGCTCCATTAATCCCATAAAAACCCGGTCTGACATCATATCCCTTAATCTTCTCCAAGGGCAGGAGATGCTTATGCTCTGCCACCCCAATCCTGTTTTCATTCATAGACCAACCTTCTCCTTTTAATATGGTCCATTATAGCATAGAACTGTAGGAGAATACAAATCTGTCAAAATACACGCAGACCTGATATAAACGGTATCAAAAATTACGGAAACAGATAATCCACAAGCTGTCTGTTTTTTGCTATATCCTGATTCACATTTGTAAAAACCAGATAAGCCTTGGAAGCATCTGTCTGCAAATAGCCGGCAATATCTGTTTTATCCAGACACAACGCTACCGGATATTTCCCATCCTGCATATTTTGATAATTGAGTCTCCATTCCAGACGATGATATTGCTCTTTGGAAAGCACCTTGCCAAGATCAGCATAAAAATCAGATTCCACAAAATACCCAAGTGCCTGCTCGTCCAAAATCATATAGCTGTACTCACCGGCTGAGATTTGTGCAATCAATGCCATCTCATAGGAATCCTGGTCTAGCGGTGCATCACTTGAAAAAGAAAGTGTATTGTCCGTTGATAAATAAGAAACTGAAGCTTTTGGATTTTTATGGCAGGCTGATAAATAATCATCTGTCAGATACACCACACCCTGTGGAGATATTTCTACATCCACCAGACAGCCTGAGGCAAGTACCTCTCTGCGATTTTGTCTTATATCAAAGCCAAAATGAAGCACCATTGCCAGAAAAATCAGGGCAATTATACATTTTAAAAGATAGTATGTCTTAAAATATGACCATCTTTGCCGACTATCCATCTGTTTAAATTCAGACACCCTTAATTTCCATTTTTCTTTTATCTTCATTCTCTTACTCCACTTTATTAATCTGTCCCTGCTTTTTCTTGTATTTCTTCTCCTGTTTTTTCCTTTTCGTGTTCTACCTTAAGAAATGCCCTGGCATACATTCCGGCAGCATAATATAATGAAAGCGTTGTACAAAACAGCCAGATTCCGATAAACCAGTTCATATAATGAAATCCGATATAATACGGGATCACTTCAAGGAATATGACGAGTATCATCTTTGGAAGGTGTAAAAGTGAAAACAACACGGCATTGCGCACTGCACCGCGGATTGTTACATGATACCTTGCGAGGATCGGAAAAACACAAAAAACCGACATAACGACAAGCACGGTCAAAACAAAAAGCGCAATCTGAAAAAAAGAGACCGCATTTGTCATCCCGGTCTTTTTAAGCAAAAACCAGTCCATTGCCAGAAAAGCACTCAGAAATACTGATAAAAGCCACAACAATGTTGCCTGCTTGAAATTGTCCCTAAATGATTCGATAAAAGCCTTAAAAACATTCGGCTCTTCCTTTCGTGCCAGCTTCATTGCCACATAATATTTTGCCGTGACCGCCGCTCCCACCGTAAAAAGCGGAATAGAAAAAATCACACACAAAACATTCAATATCACATAATCGGCAATTCGTCCCAGCATTACCATAAAATCACTATCATATCGCAGAAATCCCATTCTCTGCACCCCACTTTACTTTTCTCTTATTCTGCCTGTTCGCTCTGATCAAGCCTTCTTATCAGTTCCTTTTGTAACGCTCCATACAATATATCCGGATTGCATGCATGATACTGTTCTGTATAGCTTTCCCATGTACTGTCAAAATCCTGTGACATGATCACCTGCGGAAGATAATTGTGTTTGACCTGATCAAGCCTGTCCATTACCTCTCCCTCTGTCGTATCCGCGGTCAAAGTATCTGTATATGAATACATTGGATACCATACTCCCGGTTCATCATTGGTCCCGATCATGTCAACATATGTACTGCATCCATATGCAGCCAGACATTCCTTCACATCCTCCGGGCACGTTGCATAAAAATCATTGGGCTGATACTCCGGCGCAAAGGCATTTATTTTATCTGAAAGTTTACCCTCCCATCTGGGAAAATACGCATAGGAACAAAAATGTGAGCTCTTTTGGATAGCATCTCCCGCCTTTGTGCGCTGATTTTTTGTCCGGTAAAATCTTCCATGCTCATCAACATGATAATCAACATTTTCCACACCCCAGAACCGCAGTTTCATGATCTCTTCATCCATCAGATCATTAATAAACTGCATGGCTCCGGGAATATCCTCACAGTTTATGGTGATTGAAATTCCATCCGATGTATTGATCTCACTACCGCGCTTTACATGCCATTTATTTTTTATTCCTTTATCAATTGTGATAGGAAGAGGTACATAATTGCACCCCTCGATATCCACGCTTTCCAGACTGTCATTGATGTTGTAGGCAAACTGCCACCATTGATCGACCATGCCAAGCACACAACCTGTCGACAATTTTTCCAGATACTCCTCATATGTCTGTACAAAAGATTCGGGATCGATCATTCCCTTTCGATATTCCTGATTAAGCAGCCTGAAATATCTTTTTGCCGTCAACGACATATTATAATCTATAACCTTTTTCCGGACCGGATCCACAATACAACATCCATCATTCGGATAACCATCCAGAAACTGTGGTGGATTTTCCAGACAGAAAAAACGCCAGTCATCACATAATATCGTAAACGGGATATTCGGCTGCCCATTTTCAGCTACCGGATTGGCATTGTAATAATCTTCCAGCAATTCAAAATATTCTCTGACCGTATGAATTTGCGGATATCCGGCCCATTTCAATACACGTGTCTGAATCCAGAATGCTTCTCCCTCATGAATAACATCACTGCTTTCTCCTTTTGCGACTCCAAATTGCGGAATCCAATAAATATGCCCATCCTCCTGACGGAAAAGCTCCCATTCCTTTTCGGACATATAGTTTTTTATATTAGGATAATCATCCCAGTACTCATCAATCGGGATCAAAGCACCTGCTTTTAAAAGCTCTGCATCTCCGGATATAAAATCAGGGTATTTCCCACTTGCAATATAAGATGCAATTGCTGTGTCCGCTGTTTGACCGGTAAGCCAGATTTCTTCACAGCTTGCTCCCGTCTTTTGCGCTATCAGCTTTTTGATTTCATTTTCCTCATCCCTCGGCTCTCCAAGTACACTGAAAAAAGCGGTAAAGGTTTTGATTTTATTTTGCGAATGTCTTTTTTCTATCTGTATTCCTACAATTAACACAAACAGCAAAAGCAATATACCGAATACTGCAATTATTTTTTTCTTCATCTGCATCATCTCTTCCTATATTTTCAATTATGATATCAGGGTCAAAAGGTCAAAATACCTTTTGACCCTAACATCATATTATATGATGTCAGAATTAAAAAATCAAAAAACTTTTTGCCTGTTTATTTTAATAAATCCGATAACTGCCGCTCAATGCAAGAAATGCGAAAAAGTAAAGACAGTTATCATAATATCTTCTATCTCCCTGCCTGAGTGCGGTATTCCAAAACATACGCACACAGCTTTCGGCATTTTCCGACACCGAGGCCAGAGAAGCATGGGCATTTGTCGCGATTATGGCAACCGGATGCAATGCAGGCTTTGAAAGAACCGTTCCATCCAATTCATAAACATACGCCCTGTTGTTTTCATCAAGAGTCTCACAGAAAAAGCGCTGTAATCTGTCTACCTCTTCTACCTCCCAATCATCAGCCGCAAACCATGCATAGTCCATTGCAATATTGGCTATTGTGCGGTATGCATCACTATAATACCAGTCATGTCTGCCACCCCACGTTTCATAATCCGCCGAATACGGACTGCCGTCAAATTCCGCATATTCGGCACACAATCCTGTCTGCGGATGGCAGGCTTTTTTCAGATATGCACGGCTTGCCTCCGCCGCCTCCTGAAAAAACTGCTGGTCCTCTTTTCTGGTCCATCTTCCAAATAACTCATAAAAATGCGGCAGATGATAAGACGGATCAGAAAAATCCACATCTGTTATAAAACGGATCAATCTGTTATCCGGATTCCACATAGCCCTTCCCGGTTCACCATTTTCACCTTTATGGATACAGACTGACAATATCTGCTTTGCCTGACGGCTATAACAAAAAATTCCCTCTCCGTCTCCCCATCTGTGTGAGGCGAAAAATAGAGCCATCGCAAAATATTCCTCTCCGTCGGGTGCGGCACCATACGCATTTTTTTTACCATCTGTCTGACAGGACCATGCAAAATAACCTGCATTATCCCCTGTTGTCATATACATATAAGTCATAACCCATTTCCACAAACGGTCAAATTCTTCCTTTTTATCCATCTGCACACACATCATCATTCCATACGACATTCCCTCGGTTCGAACATCATGATTTCCTGTGTCTTCTATATATCCCATATCCGGCTCCACCGGATGATACAGACGTTCTTCCTCCGTTCCGTAGAAAATGGTTTGAAAGATTTCATTTTTTCTATTTTCAATCTCTTCTTGTTTATATCCATATTCCTGAAATACGTTTCTGTATTTTCCGGTTGCAAAGGCACCTTTCTCAATAAATTCCATCCTGAATAATCCTTTCTGTCCTTATTATTCCTTTACACCGCCAATTGTCAGACCTGCAACAAAGTATCGCTGAAGGAAGGGATACAGACAAATGATGGGAAGCATTGTAATAACAGTTGCCGCTGAACGGACCGTAACAGGTGTAACGGTAGAAACATTGGCCGCATTAACACTTGTAGCACTTCCGCTTTGCTGCATAACCGAAGACAAAAGCTTCATCAATTCATACTGCAGGGTGGTATATTCTGTTTTCATACGGTTATAGATCATGGCGTCAAACCATGAATTCCATTGTCCAACCGCAACAAACAAAGCAACGGTTGCATAAACCGGCTTACATAGCGGTGAAACGACCTTGACAAAAATCGTCATATAACCTGCGCCATCAATTTTAGCAGCATCTTCAAGGGCTTCGGGAAGTCCCTGCATATAAGTCCTTAACACCAGCACATTAAACGCACTTACCATACCGGGAATAACATATACCCAGAAGGAATTGGTCAGTCCCAATGTTTTATAAAGCAACAGGACCGGAATAAGTCCGCCATTTACATACATCGTGATAACCCAGAACAGGGACAGCTGGGATTTAAACAGGAATTCCTTTCTGCTGATGATATATGCCAGCAACGCATTTGCCACAAGCGCCAGCAGTGTTCCGATCACGGTTCTTGCCACGGTAACAATCGCACCGGTGATAATATTCTGCATATGTAATACAACCGTATAGTTTTTGATTGAAAATTTTCTGGGGATCAGATGGATTCCTCCCCTTACCGCATCCGTTCCGTCATTAAAAGACAGGGCAACTGTATTTAACACCGGATATAACGTAATAACCACAAACAATATCATAAATATTGTGTTACAGATGACAAACACCGTATCTGCCGTGATGCCTTTTCTCTTACTTTTCACACCTTTGCTCAAAACCACAGGCTCAGTGATTTCACTTTCCTGCGATATATCCATTTCCAGTTTCAGATTTTCTTTATTTTCCATCTGTTTCACCTCCTTAGAACAATCTTTCTTCACCGGTTCGTTTAGCAACACCGTTTGCTATCACGATCAGGATAATTGCAACCACGCTCTTAAAAATACCTGCTGCGGTACCCAGCGAATAATCACTCTGGCTAATTCCCCATGTCAGCACGTAAATATCAATTGTATCCGAAACATTTTTTATCAATCCGTTTCCCAGCAGATACTGGATCTCAAAACCGGCATTCAGTATATTTCCGATATTCATTAATAGCAGTATCATGATCGTCGGTCTTATTCCGGGCAGTGTTATATATTTTATTTTTGCCCATCTTCCCGCACCGTCAATTGCCGCTGCCTCATACAGACTGGGATCAATAGAAGTAATCGCCGCCAGATAAATAATGGCATTCCAGCCGGTCTCCTTCCAGATATTTGCAAAAGCAACAATCGGCCAGAATAGCTCAGGAACCGAAAAAAAGCTGATGGGCGAACTTATAATGTGTGCTTTTACAAGCAATTCATTGATAATACCGTTTGCAGATAAAGCATCATGTAAAATACCTGTTACAATGATCCATGAAAGGAAATGCGGCAGATATGAGATTGTCTGAATTGTCTTTTTTGCTAATCTGGAACGTACTTCATTTAATAAAATAGCAAAGAGAATTGCCATCACAAATGTACAGACCAGATTTAAAATACCCATACAAAGTGTATTTCTGATAACCTTCAGAAATGTCTGATCCTCGAATAAAAACTGGAACTTTCCAAGTCCTACAAATTTAGAATGTAAAAGACCTGTTTTAGGCTTGTAATTTTGAAAAGCCATAACCCATCCGCCAAGCGGAATATAATAAAATACAAGTCCGTATACCACAAAAACCGCAGCCCATATCAAAAGTACACGCTGTTTTACAAGATTTTTTGTGGTAACCGGAACACTCATATTATTTTCTTTTTTGCTGCGTTTCATAAATTGCCTCCTTTACCATCCGCATTACTGTTTTCTTAAAAACAGGCGGTTACAGTTACCTGTAGGCAACTGAACCGCCTATTTCATATTGTCATTGGAAAATCAGATTAATTACCTACTCTTCTGTCAAGTTCTTCCTGCATTTCATCCAGAAAAGCCTGTGGATCGCATGCATCATAAGCATCCATATAACTATCCCATTCGGAATCGAAATCCTTTGCCATAACAACCTTAGGAAGCCATGCATGCTTGGTTTCACCCATCTTTGTCCATGCTACGCCACCAGGGGTATCTGTAGTCATACTGTTAGAGTAAGAATACATCGGGAACCAGGAACCCAATTCCTTTTCAACAGAGCCTATCATATCCGGATACGTATCTGCACCATATGCCTCAAAGCACTTTACAAGCGGCTCTGCAAGACCGGCAAAAAATTCTGATGTCTGCTCAGAAGGCTGCATTGCATTGATACCATCCTTGCTCGTTCCAAGCCACTGCGGGAAATAGCTGTATCCGCAAAGATGAGACGCTTTGTATTCTGTATCAGCACACTGAATTCTCATATCCTCTGTTCTGTAATACAGGCCATCGTCATCCACGAGATAATCTTCACCTTCAACACCCCAGAAACGCAGATCATGAATATCCTGCTCAAGAATATCATTTACAAACTGGAATGCAGCATCTACATCCTCACAGCTCTTTGTAATCGCAAGACCACTTGAATTGTTGAGTGTATCCGCATATGTATGCCACATATTATCCATGCCCTCTTTGGCTGTCAAGCCAAGTGGTACATAGTTGCAGCCCTTTAAGTCAAGTCCTGTCTGCTTAAATACATCATTTACAGTATAAGCAAAATCCCACCACTGGTCACACATACCAAGAACAGCACCTGTAGAAAGCTTTGCAATATATTCATCATATGTCTGTGTTGCAAATTCAGGATCAATGTATCCCTTGTTATATTCTTCATTTAACTTATTGAAATACATTTTTGCCGTAGGAGTTGTATTATAGTCAACAATCTTCATAGTATCCGTATCTACAATAACCGAACCGTCATTCGGATAACCATCCAGAAATTGAGGTGCATTTTCAATACAGAAATATCTCCAGTCCTCGCAAAGCATTGTATAAGGAATTACCTTTGTTCCATCCTCTGTGGTCGGATTGGCATCTGCATATCTTTCCAACAGGTCATAGTACTGATCAAGAGTCTCAATCTTTGGATAGCCGCCCCATTCAAGAACCTTTACCTGTATCCAGAAGGCCTCATCATTATGGGTTGTGGAACGATTTTCTCCATATGAATTCTGGAATGCATTTACCCAGTAGATATGTCCGTCATCCTGTCGGAATTTGTCCCATTCTTCATCTGAATACAATTCCTTGATATTGGGATATTTATCGATATAGTCATCCCATGCAACAAGTGCATCTGCATCATACAGCTGCTTGGATGCATCACCGCCATCAATAAAATCAGGATATTCATCACTTGCAATGATCGTACCGACTGCTTCATCGGCTGTCTGCCCGGTCAGCCAGGTTTCTTTAACCCTTACACCAACCTTCTTTGCTATGATTTCCTGAATATCATTTCCATCATTGATCTCCGGCTGCGGCATAGCTCCAAAAAATGTGAAATTTTTAATTTCATCTTCAGAATACTCTTTGTCTGTTCCGGCATCCGTATCTGTCGTTGAAGCTTCTTCCGTATCTGTCGTTGAAGCTTCTTCCGTATCAGATTCCGTTTCCCCTGTCTGTGTTGTTTTTGCATTGTCCGATCCACAACCTGTCAGCATGGAAGCTGCTATCATCGTGGTCATAAGTAGTGCTGTGATTTTTTTAAAATTCATGTTTACCTCCCTTTGTATTTTTGAAGTGTTTAACCTTGTATTATTATAGTAAAATAAAGAAGGCAATAATAAACCCGAAAAAGTATAGATAAAACACCGAAAAAATATAGGGAAATGCCATTTAGCATTTCCCTGTCAAAAATTCCTGTATCCATTCATATATCATGTCCTGCTGTACAGCCGTATAACAATGGTCTGCACTATCCATAAGCATCAGCCTGCATTTTTCCGAACCGTAGATCATCCGCGCCTTCTCGGCATACCGATAATCCACCACACTGTCTTTTTTTCCATGTACAAGCAGCACATCCCCATGATAATCACGGATTTCCTTCCAGATATCCATGAAAAAAACGGTGTCATGAAAATTTTTTCCTACCGGCATTACTCCACCGGAAATGACCAGGGGCACATTCTGTACATCATAACTACCTCCCGCAAGCTTTCCCGCTCTCGCATGATCCGGAATACAAAAAGCCGGGCTTAAGAGGATCAATCCATTTATATGCAGCTGTGGATTGCGGGCAGCCACCAGAGCACTCACAAAACCACCCTGGCTATATCCCAGTAAAAAGATATTTTTATCGTGCATATACGGAAGTTCCCGGACATAAGCAATCACCGCCATCAGATCGAGACATTCTGTTTCCCCTGACATTGTCAGATGACTGCCGTCACTTTCACAACCGGGTGCCGGACATCCACCGCAAAAATCAAAGGTAAACACAGCATACCCAAAAGCAGAAAACACCTGTCCATATTCATAAAAAGGCTTTCTGTTTTGATTCAATCCATGACTGACGATCACAACACCTTTACAGCTTTTTATTGGCAAAAAAGCCGTGCCTCGTATGATCAGGTGTCCCCTTTTGCAAAAAAATTCACTTTCCCTGAAACTACTCATCGTGACCCTCTCCGGTTTCCATCGAAAATGCGGCAAACGCAGCATTTCCCTCTCCTCTGTATGTAAAATACAGACTGTGTATACCATCCGGGATATTCACATCGGTATATGCCCATTCCCAGACATTTGTATTTTCCACATGGATCGTTGCTATTTTCTCTCCCTGAGGCAGAAGTCTGATTTCAAAATCACCGCTTGCATAACCGCGTGTTGCTATTCCAATCCTTTTAATATGTCTGATATCAAAGTACTTAAAGCCAAGCGTTGCCGTATCCTTTATATTTGCTACATAGCCGCTTTCTTCATCACCATCTCTTCCATCCTGCATGATCCTCGGAAAAGCATCTCCTCCGACATAGACCGATGGAACCTCGGTAAAAAGCTGACAGGCCAGATAAGCCGGATAAATGCCGCTCCCCGACAGCGGTCCACGATTTAGTCCACAGGAAGTCAGCTCCGATTGCTGTATACTGCCATCCTTTTTAAAATGCAGCAATTCCGCACATCCCTGTCTGGAATACCATGTACCGTTTGTATGACGATGATAAAAAATATACCATTCCGATCCGATCTTAATCATACTGCCATGGTTGTTTCCGCCGTATGCCGAAGGCAGGTTGGCGGGTTTGTAGGTGTCAATATACATATCGCAATTGCTCACAAGCACACCACCATATACAAAACCACCGGTAGGATGTCTGCTTACTGCATAGCAGAGCTCATGCATAAGCTCCGAGGAGTAAATAAAATAATACATATCCCCCTTTTTTCTGATCGATGCCGCTTCAAAATAAGCATGTCCTTCATATCCGCTGCCGGCGCTATATTCCTGCCCCGGTACAATGATCACCGGAGCTTGCACTATCGTCAGCATATCCTCTGAAAGAACAACAGCCATGGCACCGGACCGGCTTTTATCACCTTTAGGACAAAATCCGGTATACAGATAAGTCTTATTACCTTCTGTCAGAACCCCCGGATCAAACTGCGGCTCATCTCCTTCTTTTTCACCAAGCCTCGTACCATCCGCATAATGTACGTAACCGTAAAATTCATATGCTCCCGCCGGCGTATCACATACAGCTACTGATACGACAGACACCTTATCCAACACATAATAAAGATAATATCTTCCATCCGGCCCTACTGTAACATCCGGCGCATACAGGCACATTTTTTCATCCCGGTTCATGGGATCCTGATTTTTTTTATAAATAACACCCTCATATCTCCAGTTTCCCATGTCATCTACGGGTGCTGACCAACACACATAATCTCCCAGGCAAAAAACATATCCGTTATATTTATCATGGGAACCAAATACATAAACCCGATCCCCAAAAACATAGGGTTCTCCGTCAGGAATATACTCCCACGATGGCAGATACGGATTAAATGCCTGTTTTTTCAAATTCATTCCTTCTCCTTTATAACCTGCTCATAAGAATATTTTATCATATTCCATGAATGCTTCTTTAACATAAAACTCTGTGTTCCCCGGTCCGCCGGTTTTATATCAACTTTTCTTGGTGTTACTTCCTGCCTGTCCTGTGTATTGACCGCATCCAGATCATCAGAATACAATTCAATATGCTCTGTGGGACTGCACTTTCCAAAATCTTCAAAGATCAGGGAAAGTTCCATATCCTCCTCCAGCGATCTGTTTACTGCAAAGACAACAAGCTCCTTTTTATCCGGATTGTGTATCACCGATCCTGCAAGATATGGAATATCCGTTTCATCCGATGAACGATAGGTGTCGCTTTCCGTAACCATGCGCAGCACTTCACCTCTTCCCTGTGCAGATGCGTACAAAAAAGGATAAAAAATGGTCTGTACCCATACACCGCCGCCCGTTTTTGTCATAATAGGTGCAATAACATTGACCAGCTGCGCCAGACAGGCGATTTTCACTCTGTCACAATTATTCTGAAGCGCCATCAGCATCGTTCCCACCAAAAGTGCATCTTTGAAATCATAAACATCCTCTAATTGTGACGGCGCAATCTGCCATTTGTCTATTTTATCCTGATTGCTGTGAAACCATACATTCCATTCATCAAAGGAAAGGTAGATTGTCTTGTCGCTATGCTTTTTTGCCTTCACCGCATCACAAAGAGCCACCACCGATTTTATAAATTGGTCCATATGAACAGCTTTTCCAAGATAATCCTCTGTGGTACCGTTTTCATTTCCATAGTACTGGTGCATGGATATATAATCCACCTGCTCATACGTATGTTCCAATACGGTAAGCTCCCATTCTCCAAAGGTTTCCATGTTGTACCCGGAGCTCCCACACGCTACCAGTTCGATATCCGGATCAATCAGACGCATCTGCTTTGCTGTCTCGGCGGCCAGCTTTCCATATTCCTCTGCTGTTTTATAACCAATCTGCCAGGGTCCGTCCATTTCATTCCCAAGACACCACGTCCTGATGTCAAAAGGTTCTTCAAAACCATTTTTTCTTCTCATATTGGCATAATAGGTATCTGTATCGGCATTGCAGTATTCCAATAAATTTCTCGCATCCTCCGGTCCCCTTGTACCAAGATTGACTGCCATGATAATATCTGTATCAGCCCTTTTTGCCCATTCCTGAAATTCATCAACCCCAATCTGATTGGTCTCTATGACTCCCCAGGCCGGCTCAAGCTTTTGCGGTCTTTTTGATTTATCACCGGTTCCGTCCTCCCAGTGATATCCGGAGACAAAATTACCTCCCGGATACCGGACTGCCGGCACCGAAAGCTCTTTTACAAGCTTTATAACATCCTTTCGAAACCCACATTCATCCGCATTTTCATTGTCCGGCTCATAAATACCTCCATATACGGCTCTTCCCAAATGTTCGATGAACGAACCGTAAATGCGTCTGTCAATTTCCCCAATCCTGAAATTTTTGTTAACCAATATTTTTGCTTTCATATTCTGACATTCTCCTTTCTTCTGTTTACAAAAGCTACTCGTTCCGGCTGTTTTTCCTGTATTTGGATGGTGTACAGCCTTTTATCTCTATAAATTTCCGGATAAAATAATCATTATCCTTATATCCCACATCCTCAGCAATCTGACTGATCCTCTTATCAGTTTTCAAAAGCTGTTTCGCAGCTTCATTAATACGATAGTTGCTCAGATAATCCTTAAAGGACTGTCCATACTGCTTTCTGAAAATCTGCCCAAGATACGATCTGTTAACAAAATACTTTTTACTAAGCTCCCGCAGACTCAGATTATCGGCATAATTTTCACGTATTTCCTTTTCAATCTCCACAAGCACACCTCGGGAAACCTGTCTGCGTAACTGGGCCAGATAATCTGCATACTCGCAGCAAAATCTGGAAAGGTGGATACAGCTGCCCCTCATAATTCCCTCTTCAAAGGAGCTTTCCGAAATAAACTGCAGTATCTGCTCCTGATTAACCTCATTATCCTGTTCGGATGCCAGATGTATCAGCTGGAACAAAAGATAATTAATATTCAGGCTGACACAGTCACCGGCTCTTCCCAGCCTGCCGATTTCTTCATACAGACCGTCCACACTTTTTCTTATTTGTATCTTTTCATTTTTCTCAATAGCCCCGATCAATGTATCCAGACAGTTTTTGCACAATACAATTCCACTCTCGTTTACCTGAGCCTCTTTTTCATAATAATAAATATCTTTCTTTGGATGAAATGCAATTATGGATTTTAAAATACAAGCTGTACTGTAAGATTTGGAAATAGCGGAAATATCCTGCACCCTTTTACCTACCAGCATTTGTATCGGACACTGCATTATTGCTGAAAGATAGCTTTGAAAGGCCTGCATATAGACCTCCTGTGTCATTTCCGATTTGGATGCCATGTAATCGCAGTAAATAAATCCGATATCATAGCTTTTTTCGTCATGTGAAACATCGAAAACAGCATGATTTCCATCTTCACTGAGCCACTCGCAGCAGGCTCTGTAAAGCTCTCTTTGCTTTTCTCTGGCCACGCCATCCTCACAATCATCTCCGGGAGTAAAAAGCTCAATATCAACATATCTGACGCCCTCCGATATCTGCATATGATTTCTGATATAATCCAGATTCTTCCTGTCATACTTACCGTTCAGACATGCGATCAGATTGCGTGCCAGATAGGCGGCTTCCATCTCCTGCCGATCCTTTCTCCGAATCTCCTTTTTTTCCGACATGGCAGCTACCTTTTGCAAAACAGCGATAAGCTGCTCCTTTTCAACCGGTTTCAAAATATAATCAATACAATGATATCTGACTGCCTGTTGTGCATATGCAAAATCATTGTAACCACTCAAAATAATAAAATATGCATCTGAAATCTGATCACGTCGCACCTCTTCTAAAAGCTCAATACCGGACATAACCGGCATTTTTATGTCTGTCATCACCAGATCCACAGGATTTTCCTTCAGATAATCAATGGCCTCCTGCCCTGTCCGGACAGCACCGACCACCTCATAGCCTTCTGCATTCCAGTCGATCAGCACCTTCAGCCCCTGCAATATAAATGGTTCATCATCCACCAGTAATACCTTCAGCATTTTTCCCTCCTAGCAACTACTTCTCATCATTTGTTTTGATCGGAAGCCGGATCTGTATCATCGTACCAACTCCCTCTTCACTCTCAATCGAAAAACAGACTCTGTCGTCTGTTACAAGCTTCAGTCTCAGACACGCATTCATAATCCCCACCCGTCCTTGTTTCAAACGGTCTATGCTTGCATTTTCCATCTGATCCTGTATTTCTCTTACCATATCCTCATTCATTCCTTTGCCGGTATCCTCTACCTCAATACAAAGCATATCATCATCTTTACTGATCCGGACAAAAATCCATCCGGGCGTTACCTTACTTTCAATTCCATGTACACACGCATTTTCCACAAAGGTAACAACCGACAGCTTCGGAATACATATATTTTCACAATCCGGTTCCACTGAAACAGAATAGGAAAGCCGGTCGCCAAAACGATATTTCTGAAGTCCCAGATAAGCTTCTACAAAATCCATTTCCCTGCTGATGGGAATATCATCATTGCCCCAGTCAACATTCTGCCGTTCCATGATGGCAAGTCTTTCCACCATATCCGCTGTTTCAAACTCCTCCTTCAAAATACTGTGCATTCGGATACTCTCAAGAGCATTAAACAGAAAGTGAGGATTGATCTGCACATGTAATGCCAAAAGCTCCGCATTTTTCTTTGCAAGGCTCATCTCCCGTTCCCGGAGCTTGTCCTTGTAAACCGTTTGTATAAGACCGTTTGTCCGGTCTGCCATCCGGTTGTAATTGTGCATAAGCTGTGAGATCTCATCATCTCCCTGCACATTTTTTATCTCTATCAGCTTCTCACTGTCCACACTGTCAAAAACCTTACCAAGCTGAGCTATCCGCACAGTAACAGACCTCTCGATCAGGGTCATCAGAAAGAATGGCAAAAGCGTATTGATGAATATCAAAAAAAAGAGCAGCGGAACATTTTTGGCAAGCTGCTTCCACACGGCATCCTTCTGGCGCAGTACATAAATCTGATATGTATCACCATACAGTGAAATATCCTTCACATAACCGATATTCTTTTGCATGGTAAACTCCGAAAAATCCTGACCAAGATAATTATCCTTGGTATTTGATAAAAGAACCTTGCCATCCTTGCATATAAAAACGGGCAATTCATAATTCATTTTATCAATATCCCTTATTACCTTACTGTAATCAATTTCCAGCTTGATTACCTTTTCACATCCACGTCTTGCGGCAAAATTCATCTTACGTAAAAAAAGTATCTTTCGCTTAGGTGCCACTGCAGGACTTTGCCAGTCATCATAATAAAACAGCAGAACAGCATCTCTGTCATCCTGTTTCAATGTCTGATACCACGTTGTATCCCTGATTTTATCAATCGTACCAAATCTTCCACCGTTAACAAGGGTATTATTGTCTGCATAAATAGTGACCCTCACATCTCCTGAGTTTATGCTGCTGCCTAAAAAAGACTGATTCATAAACTCCTGATATTCCGTAACATAATCTAATGGGGTCTCATATCTTTTTTCCAGAAAATTTTCAATATAACTGCTCAGATTCAGAGTATCGGCTGTTGCTGCCGCTTGTTCAAATGTCCCGATCACATAATATTGCAAAGCGCTTGCAAGATTTTCCATATCATGCTGCTGCTGCGCCCTGCCGGCTGTGAATACGCTGTGTAAAATAAAACCATCCGTCAACATAAGTGGAAAAATAACACATACAATATATAAAATACGAAGCTTTTTTTTCAGAGAAAAATTCATCAAATATTTTTCTATCTGTTCTGTTATATGACGCACGGAATCGCTCACCCCACCTCGGATTTATTCTTCTCTTTTCCTGCAAAACGGAACAGCCGGCATATGGGAACCCGAATACAGATTGGCCTGCCCCGGATAATTGTTCCATGCATACATAAGTACCTTTACCCGCTCATCTATTTCAACTCTTACCTCATTTTCAGATTTCAGTTTTGCCTCCACGTTTCTTATCCGGCCTGTTTCATCCACAGTCTGAAAGCCATGCACCCTGTCCGTACCATCACATACCGTAAGCGGTGTATCTGTTTCAAACAGGATCTCAACAAAATCCCTATGCCACGCAAAGTCCACTGCACACGGACCTTTAAAAAATACGGAATTATGATAAATAAGGCTGTCGCAGGCAAGGGCAATGCGATGTCCTACCCCTTTCTTATCAAAGGGATGCAGATCATTGTATTCCCCAAGATCATAAGCCTGTACCATACACACATTTTTGTTATGCTCAGCCTTGAGCTGTTCACTACGCAAAACAGCCCAGTCTGTCTGTGTACTTGGAAGTATTCCGTCCGAAAACCCCGCCAGCTGCACATAAATAAACGGAAGAGACGGATCATTCCACAGACTGCGCCATTCACCAATCATAGCTGAAAACTCCTGTTCATATCTGTCTGCCACCCCTGTATTGGACTCTCCCTGATAGAAAAAACAGCCCTTTATTTTCTGTCTCCTCAATGGATACAGCATCCCATTGTAAAGGCCCGTAGCCGCATATTGAAAAAAAGTCATATCCGGCAGATATGGCATCCTCTCAACAGTTGCTGCCTCCCATTCACCCATAAGAGAAATATGTCTGCCTTGCGGCAATACAAGCTCATATGCTTTATCCGGCATAAAGCCTCCATTTTCACGCATCACAAACATATGGATAACAATTTCATTAATCCCCTCATGCAAAACCGATTTATCCACCTCATAAAGACGCGGCGGATAACGAAATGTTGTATCTCCTACCTTTATACCATTGATATATACGATATCGGCATCAACTATCGCCCCCAGATACAGCTTTACAATCCCGTCAGTCTGAAGATCTTCCTCCTGCAATCTGAATTCTTTCTTCAAAGAAATACTTCCTATGTATTTTTTCAGATCGCCGGTAAAAAAGCCCGGGATATTAATCACATCATGATACCTGATTTCCTTCTCAAAAGAAGCTTTGGCCACATTCCACCAACACTGCTCGCGCTCCGTTTCAAAGGCAATTGTATTCTCAACCCATTTTTCATCCCGGCATCTTTCCAGCTCTTCCTCATAATAGCCCTGTCTACGAATAGTTTCCTCGCTTACCCACGCTTTAACCGGTGTTCCGCCTACCGCAGCCTGCAAAAGTCCGATCGGGATATTCTCTTTTTTGTGGATCTCTGCAGCCGCGTAATAGCCGGCCGCACTGAACGCCAACAGATCCTTTCCGCATGCGCTTACCCATTTTCCCTGTGTCAGTAATTCTCTCTTTTTCAGAAAATCATACTCTTTTGGCAGATCAAACATGCGAATCTGTTCGTTTCTTATCTCCGCAAGCTCTTCTTTGACCTGATCCCATATCCAAGAAAGCGGCAGCTCCATATTGGACTGTCCTCCCAAAAGAAATACATCTCCAAAAAGTACATCCTGAAATACATATCTGCCCGTAGTATCCCAAAGCCTGATCTCCCAGGGTCCCCCCGCCTTCATCGACGGAAGCAGAATCTCAAAATACCCATCCTTATCCGATTGCGTCTCCAGATGATGCTCCCCTATAATAAGCTGCACCTTCTCACCCGGCCTTGTATACCCCCAGACCGGATTTTGTACTTCTCTTTGAAGTACCATTCCATTGCCTAAAACTGTAGAAATTTGCATTTTCACTTTCCCCAAATATAAATATTCTATGATACTATTTTAACTGTTCTGTTTCCTTAAAATACCCCTCTAATTTCATATTTTGTACCGATAAACTACAGTTCTTGATTATTTTATACCTGACATTTATAAAAAATGGCTCACGACAATCCTTGATTTTCAAAAAGCGCACAATCAACGGTATCCGCTGATATTATGCGCATTTAAATGTTCTACTCTAATCCGGTATAATCTCAATATAAACCTGATCATATTTGTGCTTTAGCTCCTGGCGGATCAATGAACGGTGTCAGAAAGCTAAGCGGCGTCCGCAACAGTATCATCTGTACAGCAAAAGCTACCGCCACACCAATACTGCTGACAATATCCAGCTTCCACATATACAGCTCCGCTTTGATCGTCGTGGATTCGTATTTTTTACTGTAATGATTTAGCACTATGTACATGAAAAGACAACCGAGACAGACTAAAAACTCAAATATCGCAATGTCTCCTGCATCAACCTCGTGTCCTCCATGCAACAAAAGCTTTACATTTTCAATAAAACTGCCTTTTTCTTTTATATCCAACAATGCGAAAAACGCATTGCGTGATTTTGATATGCTATCACACGCAATGCGTTTTTGCAAGATATATTAACTATATTCTTTCATTTCTCCATCAAATAATTTTTCGAACCACAACTTCCTCACCACTCTCAAGCCGCATCCCGGAAAGAAAGGCTAACGGAAATGCATAGGTCTTTTCCTGTCCGGAATCAAAAGACTCATTCTTCTCTATATTTTCTGAGGTCTATTTTAAGTAGCTCAATTATTATTGCTTGTTAATTTATTGTAAATTTATTTACAATATCAGAAAGTCGTTTTGCAATTGTTTGATTCTGTGTTACCTGATGCTGAATTGTATCAGAAACATCAGAGAGTTTTTCGCTTTTTTCTACAATACTATCGATTGCTTTCTGATTTTGTGCTGTAATATCATGAATTTCTTCCATATGATCATTAATCTGGGATGTAGAAGTAATCATTGTTTCAATGGATTTTGTAATTTCTTCCATTAAGTTTTGGATATTTTCTGCTATTGCACTGTTGTTATCAGATTGTTTTGCATAACTTTCAAACTGTCCTACAACACTGTTTTGCATATAATCTATAATCTTACGAAAACAATTGTTTACCACCTCAATACTATTGTTTGCTTCATTGCATATCGTTTGAATATTTGTTGCGGTCATTTTTGAAGTATCTGCCAATGTACCGATCTCCCCTGCTACAACCGCAAAGCCTTTTCCGGCTTCTCCTGCTCTTGCTGCTTCAATCGAAGCATTCAGGGAAAGAAGATTCGTTTTATTGGCGATGCTTAGGATTTCAGTTGCTAATTGATTAATTTTAGATAATTCATTCAAACTATCAATGGCATGTTCTACGGATAATCTGGTACTGTCAAGTTCTTGTTTTCCATTTTCATATGCCTGCTGTGCATTACTACACATATCGTCCGCATCCAGTTTTACCTTTTTGCTCATCTGCAATGTTTCTGTAATTTGTAAATCGATGGCTTCTACAATATCATTAATATGTTTTACCTCTTTATATACATTATCTACAGTTTTATTGGTATTTTCTAGTGATGCCGATAATTGTTGTGTAGCAGCAGTTTGGTCTGTTGTGCTATCTACCATTTCAATTGCAGAATCATGAAGATTGTGAGTATTTTCTTCTAAAGTGCCACAACACTCCATCAAAGTCTGTACCATACCTCTTAATAATGTAATTAAATTACCTATAGCTTTTGAAATATTTCCAAGTTCGTCCTTATGTATCTCATGCTGTTTAATATCATCGTTAGATGTTAAATCAAACTGTTGTAACTTTATTATACCATTTTCAATAGGCATCATAGGACACATCATTCTGGTGATAATTACAGCGGATACTATACCAAGAATCAGTAATATGATTGCACACATAATCAACAACTGATTTCTTACAGAAACAACAGCCGCAAATAATTCATCTTCATCAGCATTAATCATAAACAGCCATCCACGGTCTGCCATATAATAATAAGAGTCAATATAGTCTTTTCCATTCTCTTTGTGCTCTACATAACCACCGGCACTATTCGCAGTATCCTTATATTTCTCACATAACTGCAGCAGATACTCTTCCTCTGTTTCTGTGGCAACCTTTTCCGCCTGATTATGGAAAATATATTTATGATCCTTTACATTAATCATGCTGTAAGTCGCATGCTCCATTCCATTCATTCCAAGGCTGTCCAGCTTATCCACAAGCCCCTCAGTATAAATTCCACCCCCAACAAGTCCTGCAGGATTCCCACTTTCATCATAGATCGCCCGATACATGGAGACAATCTGATCGCCGCTTGCCGGTGATATAATGATTCCTGTATTATATACCCCATCCGTAGCAATCAGTATATCCTGTAATGCTTTTAACGAATCTCCTTCTCTTGTAGTAATACCAACCACCCCGGCATTGGTATGGGCAAGTACATGGGTATTCCATTCACTTACATACAATCCCTCCAGATTATTTATATCCTCAGAAAAGGATTCCGTATATTTCTGTGCCGCATCAATTGCTGATTTATTTTCCGGATTTTTGAGGACATTCAAAATCTCTCCTGCCTTACTGTATGCTGACAGAATCACCTCGGATTCCTGTACATAATTATCCACAATCTGGCTTCTCTCCTGTACGATTGTCTGCAGATTGTTGATTGCAGTATTTTTGCTATTTTTAGTAGTTTCCATTATTACCATCACTGATAAACAGGTCATAACTATCATCTGCATTATCAAAATAGCTACAATTATTTTTTTTGCAAAAATATTTTTCTTCTTCATAATGTGCTCCTAACTTATCTTAATCTTATACCATCTATCTCAATATCTGAAGTAGCAGACAACGGAACCAGCAAATAAGTCACACCGTCAATTTCCCTCTTCTAGCTTTCATTAGCTTTTCATCCATGTCGGCTTTCCTTTTCCAACTGGAGTTGCTTTTCCTTATCCTTTTGAGAGGAATACAGCCTGTCTGCATCATATTCGTAACCTTTATTTTTATTCGATCCCATATAATTTTTTCCATTAATGATATATTTATAGTGGCTCAATTGTCAAGACAAAAATCTGAGATTTTTATAATGATATAAATTCACTTCCTCTTTTCAGTCCTCTGTTTACGGTCAAGCTGCCAAAGTGGATTATCCTCCGGACCACATCTGCCCTACATCCGGGTTAAACGGGTACATTCTTTTACATTTAGGACATTTTCTATACTCTGCTTTTAATGACATAGCGACCACTCCTATTCATACCGTGTCAGCATCTGTAATAATACTTTCTGCATTTCATCCCGCAGACTCTCCGGTTTTAATACCTCGATCCACTCTCGCTGGCTTAAAAGCCACATAATAATGCCTTTCCCATAAACCTGCGCTTCTATCAGGCAGGTTTGTTCCTTTTGCTCTAAAATCTTTGCTGTCGGAAGCCTGTCCAAAACAGGTTCCGGATTTTCCCCATAATATTTTAGCCTGACATTCATCAGCTTTCCAGGGTACATAAACTGTATCCGTTTCCGGAACTCTCCTTCTTCAAATCTGTCTGCATATGTAATGTGGAATTTTTCTTTCATCTGCTTATAGTTTTGTATCCTGTCTATCCGAAAAATAGCCGGATAATCATATTTATGTACATACTCTCCCATAGCATTTTCTCCACTATATATGCATTCAGATAAAAATAATACTCGGAAAACAAAATTGCTACCGGCTCTACTATTCTTTTTACAGCCTTATCTGTCACATTTGCACGCATATAAGTTAATTCCACCAGCTGGTGCTCATATATATCCGAGCCGATCATCCAAAGCTTATCCTGAATATACTCTTTGTGATGCAGCTCTACATAGTGGAATTGTTCGTTTGCGATCAGATCGCTGACAAGCTTTGCATTGCTTCTCGGTACACAGCCCTCGTCTGCCGGATATCCTGCACCATAACATGTGCCACTCCCTTCAGCCTGCTGGCCAATAGCCCTGCATCTACCGGCTCCTGATCATCTTCCGTCCTTGAAATATAAATTATGGGTAAGTGATACTTTGTTTTCCCACTCATCACATCTGTATATAAATAGTTATTTTCGTTCGTGATCCTATGTGGATACCTGTCAATTTTGATCCCATTCGATCACAAGGTGGATAAAAAATTGTTCATAAATACCTCCAGAAAACAAAAGAACACCATCCTTTTTCATTCAAAAAGACTGTGTCTACAATCAAGAGTTGCAACTGGCTGACATTTTACAGTCCCTATAGCTTTGCGTCACATGCTTTCACATATTTTGCTAAATATTAAACTATCCTTAGTCTATGCCTCCATTCGCACAATGTCAATTATCTTTGCAAATTTTGTAGAATATGTGCAAATTCAGTCGTATGATTGCGCATTATAAGCAATCATATTTCCAATTCCATCACATTATAATTCTTTAAGTACTGAGATGTTGTAATGACCTCTCCACCTTTAAGAACAACACAATACCCGTTGTCATAGGTCAAATTAGCACTTTCGTCATCCCATAAAACTTCCTGCAATTTCATCTCAGATAATGTTTCATATATGTGATCGTTAATATGTTCTTCCAAACCTTTAACACCTACTGCAGCACTATATCTGTCAGCCAATGCTTTAACTATCAAATCATCAAACTCTATATCGATGTGCAGATTTTTCTTACATTTAGCAACTAAATTGATACATAACGTATAAGCCAAGTCTTTAACCTGACTGTCATTGATTGGCTCTAATGCAATAATATCTCCAATCTCTTTTATGATTTTATTTCCAAGCACCGAAACAATCTTCGCTCGTGAAAGTGTAGAAGTAAACACAAAAAATTCAGAAATCAACTCTGTGTTAAGAATACCTGTAGCTTCCACCAAACTTCCATTATTGACCATATATCGTTTCGTAAGCTTATAAACACCCTCCGTTAACAACTGGTAAATTATATCCAAATGTGCTAAAGATGCCTTTTCTATGGAAATACGCATCTTCAATTGGATGCAGAGCCCGTGACGAAGGCTTTGTCTTTGAAGCGATTGTATCATCCACAATGCAGAAAACAGGCTTTCCGGTGCGTGCTGCTTCTGAATAAATAATCTCAATGACGGAACGTTTTAAAGTATCTGCAAGTAATGAGTCATCCCATTTCCCAGAATTGAGAAAATGGGCAATCGTAGTTCTGTGGAAGGAACTGTTTTTAGCAAAGTCCGTGGTTTTACCGTGATACCCTGAGATAAAAATACTTATCAGGATGCCCATAAGATGATTTACCACCCGGTTAGAATAAAATTTGCAAAAGTTAAATTTTTTTAACCGGTTGTATATGAATGACGAATGATGTATAGTATTTGCGAGAGACACCTTCTTTCTCGTGGATGTTGCAAATGTTTGATAACCGGTATTACTCCGCAGCAATACCGGTCTGAATAAAATTTTTATTATCTATCGAACAGAAAACACTTTCGTACCGTGTGCAGGTACTACGACGGTTAATGCTTCCTTTCCGCTATGTAAAACCTCACCACTCCACAGCTCGGTAAATTCATAGGAATCCTTATCCGGTTCCCGTCCCGACAGCTCTTCCATATTCAAACAGATCTCCCGATCAGTATCACTGAGATTAAACAGTGCTGCCGTAATCATGCCGGTTTTTGTGCTTGTATTTTTCCAATCAGCCTCCCCATCTGATCTTCGCAGCTGTTCTCCCCTGAAGTCCTCGGAAAGTAACACCAACAGCTCTTATCCGAATTTCTTCAAATGCATAGCCATATACTATGCATTCTTTTTTACCTGTTCCTCATTCACCGTAGTGTCATAATAATCATAGCTGTTCCAGCCCATAGGTGGTGTAATCGCAAACTTATTCTTGTTCATCAAACTTATACTCCTTTATCATTTTATGAAGATCCTCTGTTTTATCCTTTGCGCCGGCGTCATTTGCATGACATGCCCAGTCAATCTTTCCACCTTCACACATCATAAAGAATCCGGTGTCATTATCCAATACTTCAATACCCTTTTGTACATAGTCAGATAATGCCCATTCTCC
>OJNY01000634.1_pt1 | contig 26015 bp, 19 predicted proteins | sample 1597931 | NCBI WGS metagenome assembly OJNY01 (sample SAMN01915209, study PRJEB22387) | human gut metagenome | isolation source: stool | host: Homo sapiens | place: USA
AGCGGACTGCACAAAGGTTTCCACGGCGGCGGTGCTTTTGCGGCGGGTCAGGTATTGGCTGACCGTCGGCTGCAGCATCAGCCCCGCGCCCACCAGTATGGCAAGCCACGCAAAAATTTGCAGCAGCAGGCGTTTCATCAGTCTTCCTCCTCGCGCTTTTTGCAGCGGTGCAGCAGCAAAAGCAGTAGCAGTGCCTCGCCGCCTATGATAATACTGCCGGTCACGCTGATCCATGGCCAGGCGTCCACCACGCGCTTGACGATGTTGCCGGTGTTCAATGCCTGGTACTGCACGGCCTGCGGGGTGTCGGCGTCCTCATCCTCGCCGTTGTAGGGCACGCGCACGCCGCGCACCAGCATACGGTGGGTGTTGATGGCATAGGGCGTGCAAGTGACAAGGGTGCAGTAGTCCCCGCCGGGGATGATTTCCAAATCCTCGGTATGTTCCGGCTCCACGACCTTGACCTGGTCGACCTGGTAGGCTAGGACTTCGTCCATGATGTGCAGATAAAATTTGTCACCTTCCTGCATTTTGTCCAAGTCGGTAAACAGGACGGCCTCGGCCAGGCCGCGGTGGCCTGTCAGCACGCTGTGGGTGCTGTCGCCGCCAAGCGGATAGCTCGACCCTTCCAGATGGCCGATGCCCTTGAGCAGCACCTCGTCGCTGGTGCCTTCATAAATCGGCAGATTTACGTCGATTTTGGGGATTTTTATGTAACCCAGGCTCTCGCCCACGTCCATCAGGTCCACATAGCTTGTGCCGGTGTCGGCGGCTTCGCCCGCCGCGTCGCGGTCCACGGCATTGCTGAGCTGTTCGTTGTAGCTGCGGGCCGCTTCTTTTGCAGCATCGAGCTTTTCTGTGCCCATGGATTGGACGGTATCGTCGTAGCTGTCAATGACCGCCGACGCATGGCGCTGTGCCACCGCGTTGCTGACGACCGGGTACATCGCCACGCCGATGCCCGACAGAATCATCAGCGCCGCAAATCCAAGTTTTAATTTGCCTGTGGTATCCATAGGTGTGCCTTTCTGTTCGTGGGGGAAATATCTGTGGCAATTTGTAGGGGCCGAGCCTTGCGAGGCGGAGGGATTCAAGCCTCCCCCTTTGCCTTATAGTATACCCCCATAACCACCCATAGGGGAAGAGCCAATCCCGGCCCTTCCCCTATGGGTTTACCCCTTCTAATTATCTTTTGGTGTTTGCATCATGCGGTTTTAAGCGCGGTCGTTCTTCTTTTTCATGCTGAACAGCACCGCCACACCGGCCAGCACCAGCAGCACGCCGATACCGCTGAACAGGAGTGTGCCAAAGCCACCGGTGACAGGCAGCTGGAAGCCCTTCTTGTTGATGACAACAATCGACTTGGAGCCTATACCCTTTTCACCGTTTTCCTTTCCGTCGTTCATCGTAATGTTTGCATTGTCATTTTCATCAGTAGCGAACGTTTCCTTGACTTCGGTACGCTCATGTTTAACGAGCTTACTATTTTCGTATTTGTTCTTTTCCTTCCACTTCGTCATGTAGGCAATGCTCAACTTTGCCTCAACAGGCTTAGCCAGCAGGTTGTAGCCGTCAACGGTCTTGGTCTCAACCAGCCAATAGCGGTTTGTACCGTTTGTCACACTCGTGCTACTGTTGCTCAAGCCTTTAAAGGTCAGCTTGCCGCCGCCCGCAGTAACACCATGGTCAACTTTTTTATAGGCCACAGCCGTATTCGTAAAGCCGAGTGCCTTTGCTTGCGCATCCGTCAGCAAGGTTTTATCGTTCTCATTCTTCGCAACTTCTTCATACAGGTCAAACTCTACGCCATCCAGCGTTGCTTTATTCTCGCCTGTCTTGGCAATATCGATTTGGAAGGTGTATACAACAGCCGTGTCCTCAATTTTATTACAATCGGATTCAGTTTCAACACCAGTACTATCGGTAGAAGTTTTCTTGGAGTAGGTCAGGTCAATCGTGTTGTGGTTGCCTTCGGGGGTAGTAACAGCAGCTTCCTTGTTCAATTCTGCATTGTACTTGATGTAGATAGTCTTACCTGCGTAAGCCTGATTGTTCAATTTTGCAGTATCAAATGTAATCTTGAAGCCGTCGGTCGCATATTCTGTAGTGCCTTCTGTGTCAACCAGAATATTGGTGCTCGCAATTTCAGTCGTGCAGTTTTCATCACTGTAAAACTTGATGGAATCTGTTTTGTCCTTCAGGTTCGTCGGGGTGTCCGTCAGGAAGAAGGTTTTCAGCTTGCCAATATTGGCCGGGATAACCACTTTCACTTTGTATTCAATGGTATCGCCAACCGCATAATCAGCACCCTGCTGATAGCCACCCTTTACGCGGTCTTTAACATCCTTGTCCACATCAGGGGCGTAGTTGTAAACCGTAACCGTGTTGCCGTCTGCTTCATAGTCATCGCTATTGTCTGCATTTGTCGGCTTGCTAACTGTTACTGTGTTACCTTCCCCAGCCTTTACTTCAAAAACATACTTCGCACCATTATTGATGATGAATTTATTCTCGCTACCAGTCGCATAGCCAATCTCGGTAAAGCGATAAATACCCGGCTTCAAACCTTTTACCGTCAGCACACCTGTCTTGTCTGCCGTCGTAAAATAGTCTCCGTCATCCTCGTTTTTAATGTGCTCCCAGTTAGCCTCAGCACTGGCATTCGCACCATCTCTTAAATGCTCCAGTTTAAATTGAACTCCTGCCAACGGCGCTGCGTTTATATCCGTTTTGTCGCCAACAGCACCCATCTTTTTCAGTGTAACTTCACCGACAGTCGTGCTGTTTTTCGGGTAGACGTGAATGTCATACAGCCATTCCGTTGCTGTCGGCTTGTTGTTCGCTGTCACGACTTTGGTCATGGGGACAGAAACCAGGAAAGGCGTTACAGGCTTTGTAACAGCCTTCGGTGTCTCCGTTTCGATTACAACATACAGACCTATGTCAAGGTTTTCAAACTTGGCCAAACCGTTTTCATCTGTCGTTGCATCAACAGGCGTATAGCCAATCACTGTTGCGTCCGATTTAATCGTATAAGTACCACTATTTTCATCTACAAAGTCCGTGTAAACTGGTTCTTTATCTTTGTAGGTAGCATTTTCGCCATTGTAGTACTTAATCAAATCGTCCTGTGCCATGACCTTATACAAGGTAAACTTGGCACCGGAAGCCGCTGTTGCGCCAGTAGGGATTTTCTCTGTGCCGACCTCTTCACCATTGTTGCGTGTTGTTGCTTGGTCTGTATCAACCATCACGTACTTATGAATCGTGATAGAACCTTTTTGCTTTGTATCAATCGTGCTTGTGGAAGTCTTGGGCGTCGTTGCGCTCGCGCCGACATCCGCCGCGGCGGCGGGGAGGGCGCAGACGCTGAGGGCCATTACGGCGCTGAGGACGCCGGTAAAGAAACGTTTTAGTTTCATCTGTCATAACCTCTTTCTTTTTAAGATTATCGTAGCGGGGAAATCGGGGGCCATATCAGGAACGCTTGCCCCCTTTCCGATTGTAGCGGAATACCAGCACCAGCAGCCCGGCCACCAGCAGCGGCAGACCAATCAGCAGCCACAGGCTGGGGGCGTCCGCGCCGGTGTGCGGCAGCGTAAAGCCCTTGCGGTTGTTGATGGTCAAACTCACCTTGTAGCCGTCGGCGGGGTTGCCTGTAACCTCTTGCTTCGTGCCTTTTATCAGGCATTCGTCGTTTTGCAGGGTAAACTCGATTGGTGCGGCCAGCAGGTTGTAGCCGTCCACGGTTTTCAGCTCCGTCAAACGATAACTGCCCGCAGACAGTTTTTCAAAACTGCACTTGCCCGCGTTGGCGCCGCTGCCAGCAGTCGTCCCGGTCACTGCCTCAAACGTCGCATCAACGCTGTTGTCGTTCTTCAGCTTTTCCAGCTTGAACTTCACGCCGTTCAGCGGCTCGGTTTTTTTGCCGTTCTCGTCAAGGCCCTGCTTGGTGATAGCCAGCTCATACACCGGCACCCGCGTGTTGGTCAGGGTAAGCGTTGCCGAATCAACGTTATCCGTTATAGGTTGCGCTTTGCTGGCAACTGTGTACTTATAGTCACCCAGTTGCAGCGTGCCGCTGGCTTTGTAATCGCCATCTTTCGCGTCCCGTTCCACCACACGGTACTCATAATAGGTAGTGCCGGTAGTGTCGCTGATGTCACAGGCATCCATGCCGGTGAACGTGTGTTTCCACGTTCCAGTGCTGTCCTTCGTCAGTGCAACTTTCGTGTCCGGCACTTCTTTCCAGTCCTCGTCACTTGTACTGCCCGCACGGCGGCGCTGCAATTTGACCTCAATCGAGTCTGGCAGGCCAGTGGTAAGCTCGCCAACTTCGTTATTCTTCCATTTCTTTTCCACAGTAATAGGGATCTGCTTGTGTGCCGTGTTGGTGAACTCCACCTGAACGCTGGGTATCGTTTTGCCGTCCGTGCCCTTCTTGTCCTCACCAATAGTGCCGCTGGCTTTGCCGTCTGCCAACCGTTCGATGCCGTCCACGGTGATGCTCTTGATATACTGATTATCCGGGGTTTCTTCTGTGATTGTAACCTCCGTGCCAATCGGTATCCTGTCCAGCGTAAAGGGTTCGCCGACTTTCACTTTAACTTCTTCGGTTACTTTCTCGTCGCCGCCCAGGCCGCCGATGTTCGTGTACTGCACGGTAAAGGTGTACGTTTTATCCCCCAAAGTATCTAGCTCGTCCTCCGGCACCAGTTTGGTGATGCTCAGCGAGCCGGTTTTGACTTTGTTGATGAATTTCACCTTCAGCTTGGTGAACTGGTTTGTACCATCCGGGTCACTGTACGAGCGGAACACGATGGAGTTTTCCGGCTTTTGGGTTTCTGCTGTGTAGCCGGTGTTCGCAATCGGCTTTTCGTCTTCGCCTGAGCCCGTTTGGTACTTTTCCTTACGGCCATCATCCGGGGTTGTGCCATTGCCCTGCATTTCCTCCTTCGGGGCACTAGCTTCAAGGTCAACTGTGTCACCGTCCACGCTTTTCGTGACGAGCTTGCCGTTCTCGTAGATTTTCCAGGTGGTGTCATACAGTTTCTGGTCGGCGTCCTCTTTCAGCGAGATATAACTGCCGCGCCGGAACTGATCCGCAAAGGTGACGATTTCACCGTTTTGCAGGGTAAACGTGCCGTCTTTGTCCACCGTGTTGGTCTCTTCGCCCTTGCTGGTGGTATACTGCGCCCCGGCCGCGTACATCAGGCCTTTTGCCGCTACCGAGCCGTAGTCCGGGATGGTATACTGCTTGGTCGTAAAGCCGATGCCGGAGCCGCCGCCTGTATCCGTTGTTGCCGTCAAGTCCCGTGCGTCATAATGGGTCGCCCAGTTTTTGATGCCGACCGTGAACTGGAGGTTGGAATTCGTGAAGTAGGGTTGCAGCTTGCCGCGAACTCCGGTCGCATCGACCTGTTTTTCCACCTGCAGCTCGTTATGGTCCGGGAAGTTGAACGCCACCGCCATGTTGGACTCCCACATACCGCGCTCCATGTAGTACATGGTAAGGGTGTGCTTGGTGTTCTTGGTGAGCGTCATCTGTTTGTTTTCTTTGCTCTTCCATTTGAACTCATAATTCGTACCCCTAAAGGTTACGCGTTTGGGGTCACTTCCCAGCGGGTCATAATTTTGGTTGTTGCTGGCTTTGATGTTGCTGACGTAGGATGTAACGGTGTTTTTCCCGCTGCTCTTGTCCACGCCAAACTCCAGCAGACCTTCCGCTTTTGCATGGGCACCGCCGACATCCAGCACCAGCTGGTCATCAATGAACACCCACACATCATCATCGCCGGAGAAGAAGAACTTGATGGGGACTTTCTTGCTCTCATCTTTTCCTACTACGACCTGGCCGTCCTCTGTCAACGTAAAGTCAAATTGCAGTTTAGCACCGTAACCGTAGTTGTACTGGTTGACATGATTGCCTTCATTTTGGTTGAAGGGGAAGAAGCCGTAGGTGCCCGTGTGGTTGTTCATAGTATTAAGATTGCGTGACCTATTCTTCTCATCACCTGTCACGCTGTCAAGGTAATAGCCGCCTCCTTCGCTTGTATCTTTTTTCAAATACAGCGACGTCTCGTTGCTATCATAGTACCAATACTGCGCTTCGCCTTCCTTGGAATCGCCGTTTGTCCCATTAAAAACGCTGCTCTGCTTAAAGGGGAACGCAACATCTTTGTAGACCTTGCCCAGTACAGCCTTTGCAGAGTTTTTTCCGGTCAGAAATGCTTCATTAAAGTGCGGTTCTGCCAAATTTGTTCCGTACAGGGTCGGGTTATGATTTCCGTCGCGCGTATTGTTTACCAAGCCTTGGAAGGTACTCGAATTAAGGTCATCTCTAATTTCACCATTTACATCAACGATTGCATTGTTGACTGCCATAAACGTCCCATACAAACCACCCGTTCCAGTGTTTTTGTAACCCCATCCATACAGGCCAAGATTAGCAGCAATCTTGCTAAACCAGTCCGAGTCTCTATCATCTGGCTGGAAATGCCCTGTATACAATGGATACTGAACATTTTTCTCTGTCGACGACGGCACATAATCCTTGTAATAATCGCTCAATGCGCGGTCAAATTGCTCAAATTCAACATACGAACGATGTTTTTGATTTACTGTGTAGGAATAGTCTTCACGTGTTTTTCCGTTCAGCTCGTAGTCCGAGTAGTAGTCATACAGCGTTGTACTGATATACTTTGTGTTAGCTTGCTGGGTAAATGCCTTCTCTTCAAGTTTAACGACCGGTTCCCTGGTCGGTTCGGCCTTCGTCTTGCCCGCTTCCGCATCGCGGATTGCAGATTTTTCGCCCCAATAGCCATCACGATAACCGCCGCCGTAGGTAATGTCATCGCCGGTGTCCGCATAGAAGCACGGCTCTTTCAGTTTATTACCCCATGTCAGCGTGGCCGTTGCACGGCCATTGATGCCATTGATATTGTCCGTCGGCGGGGTTGCTGTATCGGAGAACTGTACGTGCGTGTAGCCTTTCGGGACATTTACATACCAAAGGTGTCTTGACTCGGTACTATCCTCCAGCCGGGTCATCTCACCGCTCCTGTTATCTGTTTTGTCGTCCTTGGTCAGGATATAGTAGAGCTTTCCATCGTTTCCCGGCATTCCGTCTGCCGTTTCGGAATCTCCACTATACGACATATCCGAGAACGTCGCGTCAAAGTAAATGCGTGTTGTGTTGGGCGCGCCCCACTGGACGTCAGACGACCCATTGTAGATAAAGCAGTAATTCGTTTCGGCGTTATACTGGAATGTACCTACATCTTTCGAATCAACGGCATCGTTGTAGAAGTTATAGTACGGTTTGCCGATGGGGTTGCCTTTTGCATCGACGAAGCGGACATAGCGGCAAGGACCATCCGGAATCTCGATTCCCTCAGAGACTGCGCCTGCGCCAAGCGAGGAAATCATCTGCTCCTTGCCGACTGCCTTGTATTCATTACCGACTTTTTCGTAGAACGTCACTTTGATATTGGCGAGTTCTCTCTCCGTTTTGTTTTGAAAATAGATTTTCTGGCCGGTGTAGGGAGTCTGCTGGGCGACCTCGGCGTAAGGTTTCAGGCGATTTCCGTCCCACGCTATGGTTCCATCACTCAGCCCGTCTGCGTCAAAGATATGGTCCCCCATGGCATCAATAGACAGCCATTGGTTATTGTCTAACGGCCCATTCATTTGAATCTCACGCCCATTGGCACGGAATTTTATGTAGTGATAACCGCCATGTGTACATTCCGCATTTTTGTCGTCCCCTTGGTATCGCAGACTCACGACATAAATTGGGCGTTTATTACTGGCCGTATAGCCTGGGACTCGGCTCATTGGGCGGGTTATATCAGTATCAAACTCACCATCACCCGCGCCGCGCTTGCCTATGAATTCAACGGTGGCGTTATCCTGTAGATTCCAGTCGCCAGGCGGGGCAAAGTAGAAGGTGTACGTCGTGCCTTTTACCGGGTTGCCGCCCTCCGCAACTGCATTGACTGCCGCGAAGGTTACAAATTTTTCTTCGCTTTCGCTGTTCTCCTCGTCGTCCGGTATCGGCGTCACGGTGGGCGTCGGTTTCGGGGTGGGGGTCGTGGTGGGGGTTTCCGTCGGCGTGGGGGTCGGGGTCGCGGTAGGCGCCACCGTCGGCGTGGGGGTCGGGGTCGCGGTGGGTATTGCCGTCGGCGTGGGGGTCGCGGCAGCCGCGCCGTCCGGGGCGGTCTTGTCCTCGTCGGTCTGCTCACCCGTCAGGGTTTCGGCGGTGGGGGCGTTCCCTTGCTGCATCGTTTCCCCATTCTGCGCAGAAAGGGCGTCGTCGGCGCCCGCGGCGCAGACGGGCAGAGCCAAGCCCGCCAGCAGGCACAGAGCGGCCAGCAATGCCGCTGTGCGCTGCAGTACAGAAAATTTCTTTGTCATCTGCTTGCCCTCCCTTGCCTGACAGAGCTTATTATTCCACAGCGGGCTGTGGAATAATAAAGGGGCTAGCCCCTTTCGCGCTGCGCAACCGTTGGTGCGCAATCTGGTTAAAAATATGCAGCAGTCTTTTTTGCCGCCGCCTACCTAATTTTTACATTTCATACATAAAAATATAGCACTTTCGTTGCAAAATCGCAATATATCCCGCTTGATTTGCTCACTTTCGGCGTTTTGCGAAAAGAGCCATTCATATTTTTGTGAACTTCGTCAGTTTGCCCTGTACAACTCGTGTCGAATCAGTTGTGCAGTTAGGCAAACTTGGCCGGTTCTGTCGGATTTGTTGTGCATTTGTTGCGCATTTGTTGCGCGAATGTTGCGCAAGAATTGTTCGGTGGGGGCTTAGCGTAGAAAGCGTGCAAGTAAGGCACGGCAGCAAAGCCCCCTCCGGTCTTCGCTTTGCCTGAGATAAGCAAAAAAGCCCGGTCATGGCGAAATGACCGGGCAACTGTGATAAATTCCGCCCCCAAAGCGAGGACACGAGCACGCCATTTTTTGGCGTTGCAGCAAAGAAAAAAGGCCGTCACAACATTTTTGTCACAGCCTGATGGTTGCGGAGACAGGACTCGAACCTGCGACCTCCGGGTTATGAGAAGTCTAAAATTTGTGCGTTACAGTGCGGTTTTGTTGGGTTTGGTGGTGTTGTGTACCAAGGCTCGGAATAGATTTTGTCCCATGTGTACAAAAAGGTGCTGCACCGTGCTGAACCGTTTCAAACCCTTTTGGGGGCAGTTTTGGGGGCAAATTCGTGAGACGGATTCTGACTTGCACCGCTCAAATAAATGCGCAGCATTGGTCTCACTGAGAAATATGAATGTGCTGGTCCTGCGCTACACCCTTGACAATCAGGAGCTTGCCAACCTCTCGCTCTCCCGCACCAGCCAGGCGCTGGGCAGCAAGGTGCTTTGACGGATGCCCTTCCTCCAAAAAAAATGCAAGCCGGCGATTTGCCGGCTTGCATTTTTTTTCTCGCCTTGCCTTTTACTGCCCGGCCAGCGCGATCTGCTCGCGGGTGATGGGCAGCTCATAGAACCGCTTGTGGGTGGCGTGGTAGATCGCATCGGCCACGGCGGGCAGCGGGGTGTTGATGACCACCTCGCCGATGCTCTTGGCACCGAAGGGGCCGGTGCCCTCGTAGCTGCTCTCAAATACGACATGGATATGCCCGATGTCGTTGCGCGCCGGGATCTTGTACTGCATCAGCGAGTTTTCCTGCGGCATACCGCGGTCATCGTAGGTGACATTCTCGGTCAGCGCCATACCGATGCCCTGCAGGATGCCGCCCTCGGCCTGCACCCGCGCAAGGTTCGGATTGACCGGTGTGCCGCAGTCAACGGCCGCCTCATAGCGGATGACCTGCGCCTCGCCGGTTTCCAAATCGACCTCGACCTCGGCCGCGCCCACCATGAACGGCGGGGGCGAGATCTCCGAGCTGTGGGTCACAACTGCCTCCAGCGCCGTATTGCTGCCGCACTGGGAGGCTGCGGCGATCTGCGCCAGCGTGGCGCGCTGCGTGCCGTCCTCGCTTGTCACGGCATCGCCCGCAAAGACGGCCGCACGCTCATCAAGGCCCAGCAGCCCCGCGCCGACCTGACAAATCTTCTGCTTGAGCTGCTCGGCGCACTGCTCAACCGCCTTGCCGGTGACATAGGTCGTGCTGGATGCGTAGGAGCCGGAATCGTAGGGCGAGGAATCGGTGTCCGCGCCGAGGACCGTCACATTGTCGAGCGGGCACTCCAGCACCTCGGCGGCAATCTGCGCCAGAATCGTGTCGCAGCCGGTGCCCATGTCGGCTGCACCGATCGAGAGGGTATAGAACCCGTCATCGTTGATCTTCAGGCTGGCGCTGCCCACATCCACACTCGTAATGCCGGAGCCCTGCATCGCCATCCCCATGCCCACGGCGCGCACCTTGCCGTTACCCATGTCGCGCACGGGGTATTTTTCGTCCCAGCCGATGTTGTCATGCACGGCCTGCAGGCAGCGGTCCAGCGCGCAGCTGGTGTTGACCTGCCCGTAGTAGGCGGGCATTACATCGCCCTCATGGACGATGTTGCGCTGGCGGATCACAAACGGGTCGATGCCCAGCTTGTCGGCCAGCTCATTGACGGCGGACTCCACCGCAAACAGGCCCTGGGTCGCACCGTAGCCGCGGTAAGCGCCCGAGGACATATGGTTCGTGTAGACGACATCGCTGACAAAGCGGAACGCCTCGGCCTTGCCGTAGAGCGGGATGGATTTGTGGCCGGACAGGCCCACCGTTGTAGGCCCATGCTCGCCGTAAGCACCGGTGTTGGACAGGGTGTAGAGGTCGATGCCCCTGACGATGCCGTCCTTTGTCGCACCAAGGCGGACATGCAGCTCCATCTCATGGCGCGGGGTGGAGGCGATCTGGCTCTCGTACCGGCTGAAGATGATCTTGCTGGGCTTTTTGGTTTTCCATGTCACAAAGGCGGGGTAGACCTCGCAGACCGAGGTCTGCTTGGCGCCGAAGCCGCCGCCGATGCGGGGCTTGGCCACCCGGATCATCGACTTGGGGATGTGCAGCGCATTGGCCAGGATCCGGCGGCAGTGGAAAACGATCTGGGTCGAGCTGAGGACATTCAGCCGCCCGTAGGCATCTATGCTGCAGTAGGTGCGGAAGGTCTCCATCATGGCCTGCTGGCAGGCGCGGGTGTGGTATGTATGGTCGATGACGACATCACACCCCGCCAGCACCGCCTCAATATCGCCCGCCCCGCTCTCATCGTGGGCGCAGAGGTTGCGCTTGTTGTCGGCCCCGACCGGTGCCAGCGACTCCCAGTTTTCCTCCGGGTGGACAAGGACGGGGTTGTCCAGCGCCGTGTGGTAGTCCAGCACGGCGGGTAGGACCTCATATCTGACCTTGATGAGCTTCATCGCCTTATCGACGCATTTTTCATCCTTGCCGGCCAAAATTGCGACAACATCCCCCGCAAAGCGGACATGGCGGTCGATGACAAGTCGGTCATAGGGGCTCGGCTCGGGGTAGGTCTGGCCCGCCTGGGTGTAGCGGCGGCCCTGCTGGTCCACATCCTTCCATGTGTAGATCGCCTCGATGCCCGGCACCAGCAGGGCGCGGCTCGTGTCGATCTCCTGCACGATGGCGTTGGCATGGGGGGAGCGCAGCAGCTTTACGATCAGGCAGTCCTGCGGGATGACATCATCCATGTAGACGGGCTGGCCTGTCACAAGCTGCATGGCGTCCTTCTTGCGCATGGACTGGTTCACGGTTTTCATTGGGCGGCCTCCTTCCCCTTTTTCCACGCTAAAAAGTTCAAAATGCCCCGCAGCTGGCCCTCATAGCCGGAGCAGCGGCAGAGGTTGCCGGCCAGATACTCCTTGATTTCATCCTCGCCGGGGTCGGGGTTTTCCCGGAAAAGCGCCAGCGCGTTCATAATAAAGCCCGGGTTGCAGAAGCCGCACTGCTCCGCACCCTGATCGGCGATGAAGGCACCGAACTCGGCAGCCTCCTCCTGCAGCCCCTCCAGCGTGGTGACGCTGCGGCCGTTGACCCGCGCCGCCAGCACCGAGCAGGACAGCACCGGCTTTTCATCAAGAAAGACCGTGCAAAGGCCGCAGTTGGCGGTCTCGCAGCCGCACTTGACGCTCTTGCAGCCGAGGCTGCGCACGAGGTCCAGCAGCACGGTGTCAGCCGCGATTTCGGCGGTGACTTTTTTATGATTTAAGGTAAATGTGATCTGCATGGTATACCTCCGTCAATTTTCCAGCGCGGCCACGGCACGCCGGACCAGCACACCGGTCAGGTGGGTGCGGTACTCAGCACTGCCGCGCAGGTTGCTGCCGGTCTTGACGGCTGCCTGCACGGCGGCGGGCAGCTGCGCCGGGTCGCAGTCCGGCGTGACAAGCACAGCCTTCATCGGGCGTGCGCCGATGGCAAAGCGGTACTGCCCCTGCGCCGTGCGGGCGGCCGCACAGGTCAGGATCGGGAAATCGGTCTGGGTCGCGCGCACCGACTGGTACTGTACCCTCAGCCCCGGCGTCTTGCGCAGGCAGATGTGGGTCAGAATATCGCGGTCATAGGGCATCGCGGCAAACTGCGCCAGCGGCATCCGGCCCGCCTTGTACAGCTCGACCTCGCAGTCCAGCGCCAAAAACAGCGTCAGCACATCGGAAAAGCCGAACCGGCCATAGATGCTGCCGCCCACCGTGGCGCAGTTGCGGAACTGCACGCCGACAATGTGGCGCACAGCCTCCCGCACAGCCCCCGCGGTGTAGGCATTCAGGGCGGCGTTCGTTTCCAGATCGCGCAGCGTTGCCATCGCGCCGATGAGGATCTCGGTGTCAGTCTCCTCGATCGTATCCAGCCCTAAGGCCGACAGGTCGATGGCCGTGCCGACATTGATCTTTTCCATCTTGAGCCAGAGCATACCGCCCAGCACGCGGTTGGGCTTTTTCTGGTTCAGCTGCCATGCCTCCTCCAGCGTGGCGGGGCGGGCATATTCGCGTATCGTCATCATGGGTCAATCTCCGTTTTTTTCTATTTTGGGCAAAAAAATCATACTTTTCGCGGATAGGTACTTTTATTCTACCATAAAATCTGGTATAATACCGTTGTTGTTTTAAAAATATAACGGTATTTTTTATTGTGTGAGGGAAAAAGATCCATGAAAATGACCAAAATGACCGCTCTGCTGCTGGCCGCCGCCATGGCGCTGACCGCCTGCGGCAGCACCGCCGCCGTAAGCAGTGAGGCTGCCGCCTCCGCTGCCGCTGCACCCGAGGTCACCGCCAGCCCCGAGGAGGCTGCCGCTGCGCCCGCTGCCGCCGATACCGCCGTCACCTACCCGCTGACCGTCACCGACCAGCTGGGCCGCGAGGTCACCATCGAGACCGAGCCCAAGACGCTGGCCAGCGGCTACTACATCTCCACCAGCCTGCTCATCGCCCTCGGCGTGCAGGACGAGCTGGTCGGCGTCGAGGCCAAGGCCGACAAGCGCACGATCTACAACCTCTCCGCACCTGAGCTGCAGAGCCTGCCCAGCATCGGCACCGCCAAGGAGTTTGACCTTGAGGGCTGCGCCGCGCTGACCCCCGACCTTGTCATCGTGCCCGCCAAGCTGAAGGATTCCATTCCCCAGATGGAGGAGCTGGGCCTGACCGTGCTGGCCGTCAAGCCGGAGGATCAGGACAAGCTGTACGGTGCCATCGACCTGCTGGCACAGGCCACCAACACCGTTGCCCGCGGTGAGGAGCTGAAGTCCGCGATCGAGGACAACCTGCTCAGCCTGCGCGAGGCCATCGGCGATGCCGAGGCCCCCACCGTCTACATGGCCGGCAACAGCTCTGTGCTGCAGACCGCCGGCCCCGCCATGTACCAGAACTATATGATCGAGAACGCCGGCGGTCTCAACGCCGCCGCCAGTGTCGAGGACACCTACTGGGCCGAGGTCTCTTATGAGCAGGTGCTGGACTGGGACCCCGACTACATCATTCTGGCGTCCGATGCCGACTATGATGTCGATTCCGTCCTGAACGATGCCGCACTGGCCGACTGCACCGCCGTCAAGGAGGGCCATGTCTACCAGCTGCCCCACGCCATCGAGGCTGTGGACTCCCCCGTGCCCGGCAGCTTCCTGGGCAGCGTCTATCTGGGCAGCGTGCTGCATCCCGAGCAGGTGAGTGAGCAGTTCTACCATGACTGCGCCGATGCCTTCTACACGGCCTACTACGGCTTCACCCCTGCCTCCTATGAATAACCGCAAGCGCACGGCGCTGTGCCTTCTGGGCGCAGCGCTCTGCGTTTTTATGACTTTTGGTGCGGCCCTTGCGCTGGGCCGCTACCCCATAACACCGGCGGCGCTGCTGGCCGGCGACGCCATGGCGGTGCGCACCTTCACCGTGCTGCGGCTGCCCCGCGCCGTCATGGCGCTGGTCGGCGGCTTTGGGCTGGGGGCGGCCGGCTTTGTCTACCAGACCGTATTCCGCAACCCTCTGGCAAGCCCTGACATCATCGGCGTATCCTCGGGGGCCAGTGTCGGCGCGGCGTTCGCCATCCTGTTCGTCTCGTCAGGGGCGCTGTCCACCACGGTCTGTGCCTTTGCGGGCGGGCTGGCGGCGGTGTTCCTCTCACTCGGGCTGGCCGCCGCCGCGCCGGGGCGCAGCAAAATGTCGCTGGTGCTGGCGGGCATCGCCGTCCATGCGCTGGCCCAGACGCTGCTGATGCTGCTCAAGCTGACCGCCGATCCCGAGAAGGAGCTGGCCAGCATCGAGTATTGGATCATGGGCAGTCTGACCGCCGTGACCCGCAGCCGGGTATGGTTCCCGGTGCCGGTCGTGCTGGTCTGCTGCGCAGCGATCTTTGCGCTGCACCGGCAGGCGCTGCTGCTCTCGATCGAGGAGGGCGAGGCCCGGCTGCTCGGCGTGCGGGTGGGTGCGATGCGCCTGCTGTTGCTGACGCTTGCCACCATGACGGTCGCCGCCGTTGTCAGCGTGACAGGGCTTATCAGCTTTGTCGGGCTGCTGGCCCCCCACAGCGCCCGGTTGCTGGCGGGGCACAACCGGCGCTCGGCCTGCCTGCTGAGCGGGCTGCTGGGCAGCGCCCTGCTGCTGGCAGCCGACACGCTGGCCAAGACGGCTGCCTCCACTGAGCTGCCGGTCAGCATCTTTACCTCGCTGCTGGGCGTGCCGTTTCTGCTTTATCTGATCCTGCGGCCGGGGAGGGATGCGTCATGATGCCACAAACCACGCCCCCGCCCATGGGGCTTTGCGTGCAGGACCTCACCGTGCAGTACGGCGCAGCGGCTGTGCTGCAGGGGGTCAGCTTTTCGGTCCCGGTGCCCGGGCAGCTGATCGGTCTGCTGGGGGTGAACGGCAGCGGCAAGACCACGCTGCTCAAGGCCGCTGCCGGGCTGCTGCCCCACACCGGGCAGTGCCTTCTGAACGGCGTCCCGCTGGAGAGCCTGTCCACCCGCAGGCTGGCGCAGACCGTCAGCTACATCCCGCAGCAGAGCGGCATCTCGGTCTCGCTCTCGGCGCGGGAGGTCGTGCTTATGGGCTTCAACCCGCGGCTGGGGGTCCTGCAAAACCCCACCGCCGCTATGCGCGCCGCTGCGGACGAGGCCCTGCGCACCGTAGGTCTGGCCAACAAGGCCGGGCAGGACTACCTGACGCTGAGCGGCGGCGAGAAGCAGCTCTGTATTCTGGCGCGCACGATTGCCGAGGATGCGCCGCTGCTCTTGCTGGACGAGCCGGACAGTGCGCTTGACCTTGCGAACCGCAGCCGGATGACCGCGCTGCTGGCGCAGCTGGTCCACACCGGCGGCAAGACCGCGCTGGTCTGCCTGCACGACCCCGCGCTGGCGCTGGACAGCTGTGATATACTGGTGGTATTGCAGGGCGGCGGGGTCGCGGCGGTGCTGCACCCCAGAACCGACCCGCCTGCCGTGCTGCAGGCAGCCCTTGCCGCCGTGTACGGCCCGCTGGAGCTGCTGCCCGTTACCGACTGCCGGGGCCGACACCGTCTGGCCCTACTGCCGCTGTGAGGTGATACCATGAAACCTGCTTTGCGCGTGATGCTCTGCGATGACGCAGGCGAGCGCTTTTTTGGCGAGGGGCCCTGCCGCCTGCTCCATCTGATTGAGGAGACCGGCTCGCTGCGCAGCGCAGCGGCGCAGATGGGGCTTTCCTACTCCAAGGCGCTGCGGCTTGTGCAGCACGCCGAAAAAGAACTGGGCTTTGCCCTGACCTGCAAGACCATCGGCGGGCGGGGCGGCGGCGGCAGCACCCTGACCGCCGAGGCCCGCCAATTTTTAGAAAGGTATGAGGCCTACCGTGATGCCTGTGTACAGACCAGCCGCGAGCTCTATTCTGCGTTCTTTCCTGGCCAGCGGTAAGCGCCACTTGCTGCTGACCGGCGGGCGCGGCAGCGGCAAAACAACGCTGCTGCGCGCACTTATGCCATCCCTCTGCCCCGATGCCCCGATGCTTCTCACCGCTGCCGTCCCGGGCAGATGGGTCGAGATGCGCGATACAGCCGCCGGGGCAGCGGCGGTCATCGGCCGGTTTGATGCCGCCCTGCCCCCCGGTGAAAACCGGATGCGCCCCGTACCTGCCGGCTTTGCCGCCGTGGGACTGCCCGCCCTGCAGCGGATGGCGGCAGCCGGCGGCTGGGCCGTGCTGGACGAGCTTGGCTATCTGGAGAGCGGCTGTGCAGATTTTCAACAAGGCGTGCTGGATCTGTTGAAAGTCTGCCGCGTTCTCGCGGTGGTTCGCAAGCAGGACACCCCGTTCCTGCGCGCGCTCTGCGCCGACCCGGACGCCTTTGTGTACGATCTGGACTGCCCTGTGCCGCCGCTGGGCTGCATCGTCATGGCCTCGGGGCTGGGGCGGCGGTTCGGCGGCAACAAGCTGATGGCCGAACTGAACGGTCGGCCGCTGGCCGTCCATGCGCTGGCGCTGGCCGCCGCGCCGATGTTTGCCGGGCGCATTGCCGTGACCCGCTCAGCCGAGGTCGAGGCCCTCTGCCGCGCAGAGGGTTTCCCCGTGCTGCGCCATGCCGAGCCGCGCCGCAGCGATACGGTGCGCCTTGGCCTGACCGCGCTGCTGGCGCAGCAGCCCGGCCTGCAGGGGTGTGTGTTCCTGCCGGGGGACCAGCCCTGCCTGACCCGGCAGACGCTGGAGGCGCTGGCGATCGGTGCCGCGCCGGACACGATTTGGCGGCCTGCCGCACCCGACGGCACACCGGGCAGCCCCGTGCTGTTCGGCCGGGATTATTTTGCAGCCCTCCTTCACCTGCCGGAGGGCTGCGGCGGCAGCGCCGTGCTGCGCGCCCACCCGCAGGCAGTCCGCCTGCTGCCCACCCCCGCCGCCGAGCTGCAGGACATCGACACCCGCAGCGACCTAGAGGCGCTGCGCGGGGGCAAGGGGTAATGCCGTATTTTTGATTTATTGCCCGCCGTTTTTCCACAAAGAAGTACCCCGGATGTTGAAACCTTCAGCATTCGGGGTGCTCTTTGCTTATTCTCTTTCCGGCAGGGGAATCACCGTGTTGTCCCGCTCGGTATAGCTGCCGCCGCCCATGTGGGGGCGCACGAAGGGCACGCCGTCACGCACATAGAAGATATTATGCTCTAAAAGGGCGTCCGGGTTCTGGGAAGGGCTGATCGTGCCGCCCAGATCGTCATAGCTGACATTGCGGCGGAAGGTGTTGTGGATGGCCTCCTCCAAACAGAACATCACGCAGCCGCCCTCGTTCATGCGGCTGTAGTTGTGCTCGTACACCGTGCCGTCGCCGGAGTCGGCATCGTAGGCCATGCCGTCCTGATTGAGCCGCGTGTCAACGGCTTCATTGCAGCGCAGCAGCGCATCCTTGCACTTCCACGGCCAGATGGCGGCGGCCACCTTACCCATGCGATTGCCCGGCTCCCGATAAACACGGTCGTTCATCTCGCAGGCGACGGAGTCTGCCGTATTGTGCTCGACCAGCGGACGCAGGGCGTACATGACCGTCAGGCCGTCGCCGCCCGCCGCTTTCACGTAGTTATCACGGAGAACGACATTCTCGTGACCGTACTGCAAAAAGGTTTTTTCTGCCAGCTCGGCCCCCCGGAACTGCGCATGGGCGTAGGTATACCCCACCGCAATTCCCCAGCGGCTGACGCGGGCCACATAGCAGCCCTCGACCAGTACATCGGCAAAGCGTGCCGCGCCGGTAGCAGTCTCATCTGCGGGCTGCAAGGCGGTCATGTAAATGCCGCCGTTGTTCATGTGCTTGTCGTACACGTTGCCGTGTACATCATGGATCAGCAGGTTTTGCAGTGTGATGCCGCAGCGCGTGCCCCTGTCCTTCGCAACCACAGCCACGCCGGTGCGCTCCAGCTTATCCGGCTGGGAATATTGCTCGCCGATGACAGCGTCGGCACGGTTCGTCAGTTCCAGATCACGCACCGTGACATAGGCTGCATCATACAGCAGCACGGCGGAGGATACATACCCGTGGTACACATGGGTGGGCGCGTCCAGTGCGCAGCCATAGTCCTGATACCAAAGCCCCTGCCCGTCGGCGTCAATGCGCGGCGCGGGCCCCTCGCCATAGGCGGCAATCGTGATGGGGCTGTCTTTTTTGCCGCAGCAGCGCAGGTGCAGGAACTGCTTTTCAAACACGCTGCCGCATTTCAGCAGCACCGTGTCACCGGGGGCCAGGGCCAGCCGGTTGACGGCAAACAGTGTGGCCAGCGGTTTTTCCGGCGTCAGGCCGTCGTTGGTGTCACGGCCTGTCTGCGGGTCCACGTAATAGGTCTTGCACAAGGCTGTCGTACACCTCCTCCCGCATCCGCTTTTCGATGATTTGCTTTACTTCCTCATAGGGGAAGCTGTCGCCGGCGTACCGCGTGAACAGATCCGGATTCGCGTCATACCAGGCGCGGGTCTGTGCATCGGTGAAATCCGGGCAGATACCCAGCGCACGGATCTTTTCGCACGGCTCCGCGAAATCCAGCTTGAAGCGGGTCAGCTCATATTGCAGGTAGGCGGGGGCAGAGAAGCGCCGCGTGCCGTACACGGGCTTGCCGTCCTGCTCCGCTCTTTCCGCCTGCGCGTTTTTGGCCGCCCGGCGGCGTTCCAGCGCCTCGGGGCTGTCGTCACCGATCAGCCCCCAGCGCTTTGCCAGCGTCAGGCAGGCTTTGGCGTGACGCCACTGCTCCGGCGTCAGGCAGTAGGTTCGTTCGTCCATCACTTGACTGCACCCGTGATGCCGTTGGCAAAGCTCTTCTGCAGGCAGAGGAAGATAATCGCGGTGGGCAGCGTGCAGATCAGAACGCCCAGCATCAGCATACCGTAGTCCACGCTGTAGCCGCTCTTGAGGTTTGCGACCAGCATCGGCATTGTGATGGATGCGTTGCTTTGGAATATGATCTTCGGCCAGAGGTAGCTGTTCCATGCGTTCATAAACGTGACAGTCATCGCCGCGCCGTAGGTAGAGCGCATGATGGGGACAAACATCCGAAAGAAGATGCCGATCTCGCTCAAACCATCGAGACGCGCCGCTTCAATAATGTCATTGGGGAAGGAACGCGATGCCTGCCGGAACAGCATGATCATAAACGGTGTCGAGATGGACGGCAGCACGAACGCCGCCCAGCTGTTGACAAGCCCCCAGTGGGACATCATCTTGAACAGGGGGATCATAATGGCCACGAACGGCAGCATCATCGCCAGCAGCAGAACGCTCATCAGGGCGTCCTTCGCCTTATCGTGGTAAATTTCAAAGCCGTAGCCCGCGATGGAGCAGACCAGCAGCGTGATGAGTGTCATCAGGATGGCATTGCGGAAGGAGTTTGCCATGGCCAGCCCCAGATTCTGGTTGGCAACCAGCGACTTGAAGTTTTCTACCAGATAGGTGCCGGGGATCAGCTTGCCGCGCACAACATCAATGCTGGTGTTCGTCGCGCCGCACAGCATATAGTACAGCGGGAACACAGACAGGAAGCTGGCAAAAATCAGCACAGCGTGCGCCAGAATCTTTTTACCCTTAGTCACGCTTATCACCTACTTTCATCTGGATGGCAGACAGCACTGCCACGACAACAAGGATAAACACCGACAGCGCCGCCGCATAGTTGAACTTGGGCGTCTCGACAAACGAGATGTTATAAATATAGTGGGTCAGTGTCATGGTCGCCTTGCCGGGACCGCCCGCCGTCAGGTTGACGGACTCATCAAACAGCTGCAGCGTGCCGGAAGTGGACATGATGGCAGTCAGCAGGATGGTGGGCTTCAGCAGGGGAATCGTCAGGTGAACAAACTGCTGGAACGGGGAAGCGCCGTCGATGCGGGCCGCTTCGTAGATCGAGTAGTCGATGTTTTGCAAACCGGCAAGATAAAAGACCATGTTGTAGCCGGTCCAGCGCCAGACCAGCGCAATAACGATGACCCAGCGTGCCGCCCATGCGTTCTGGAACCAATCCACTGTGGGGATGCCCACGGTGGACAGCACCCTGTTGACCAGACCATCGTTGGCAAACAGGGATTTGAAAATCATCGAGTAGGAGACAAGCGACGTGGCGCAGGGCAGGAAAATCATCGTGCGGTAGATGCCCTTGCCCTTGATGTCCGGGCTGTTGAGCAGCTGCGCCAGAATCAATGCCAGGATCAGCATAATGGGCACCTGGATCACAAAATAGAAAATCGTGTTAAACAGGCACTGCTGGAACGTGGCATCCTTTAAAATGCGCGCGTAGTTGGCAAAGCCCGCAGGCTGTACAGCGCTGCCGGTGCCTTTCTGGAACGAAAGGATCAGCGCCTGCACCATGGGGTAAAAGCAGAATACAAATATCAGGAGTGCTGCCGGCAGCAAGAACGCCCACCCCGTCAGGTTGCGCTTCTGCTCCATATTCAGTCCTTTTCTCTTCATCGTAGTGTCTCCTATTTTGCCACAAAAGCAAGGGCGCGGCTTGCAGCGGACGTATCAGATGCAAACCGTGCCCTTGGCAAATTCTCAGTTGTAACCGGACACAGTGTGTGTCATGCTTTGCTTAGCCAGCGATGTTGAACTCCACGGTATCCTGGGCGTTCTGCATCTCGCTGTCAATGTCGGCGTTGTTCTGGACGATGTTGGTAACGGCATCGGTCAGGGCACTGCGTACGTCAGAGTAGTAAGCGCCGCAGTCGAATGCGGGGACCTTGCCTGCAAACTCAACGATGTCCTTGTAAACGGTCTGGCCGCCGTAGAACTCGGAGGGCTGGTTGTAGACGTCGCTCTCGGCAGCGGGCAGGTAGCTGGAGATCGCACCGGCGTTGGGCAGCAGATCGTCATACAGCTCAACGCTGGAACCGAAGGTGCTCTTCAGGAAGTCGAAGGCCAGCTCGGTGTTCTTGCAGTTGGAGGAAACGGCCCAGCTTGCGCCGCCGCAGTTTGCGTAGTTGGTGGCACCGTCGATGCCGTCCAGCTTGGGCATATTCACGATAGCCCACTTGCCGGACTGATCCGCGGCAGCCTGCACGCTGGACATGATCCAGCAGCCGTTGATGACGCCGGCAGCCTTGCCGTCATTCATGGAAGCAATGTACTGGTCCCAGTCGGTGTACTCGGCCAGAATGCCCTTGTCGACCATGTCCTTGTAGACGGTCAGGGACTCTTTCAGCGCGGCATTGTCGGCGATCTTGACCTCGCCGTCCACCACGGGGGAGGCACCGGCAGACTGCATCATCTCGATGATCAGCTCGGAACCGCCGGAGGAGGTCAGCATCGGCACGCCGTTGGCGTCCACGACCTTCTGCGCCTTCTCCTCGAACTCGCTCCAGGTCAGATCCTTGAAGTCGTCGACGGTCAGACCGGCCTTCTCGATCATATCGGAACGAACCGCCATGACGGAAGCGCCGTTGTCGAAGGGCAGACCGTAGTGGTGGCCATCGACGGTAGAATCAGCCAGCTTGCCGCCGGAGAACTTGTCCCAATCCAAGCCGGAGTCGGTCAGGTCGGTGTAGATACCGGGGAAGTTGGCGACCATCTTGTGGTAGGAGTAGTCCTGCATCAGGAAAAGATCAGGCAGGGTGCTGTAATCCTCGCTGGTGGCAGCGGTGATGAGCTTGGTCTCGATGTCGCTGTAGACGTTTTCTTCAATGTTCAGCTTGAAGTTGGGGTGATCCTTCTGGTAGATAGCCTCCGCCTGCTTCAGGGCGTAGATGTTGAAGTTGGGGTCCCACGCCCATACGGTCAGGGTCTCGTCGCCGTCAGCGGTGGTGTCGGCGGCAGTGGATTCTGCGGTGGATTCGGCGGGCTTGCTCTCAGCGGCAGAGGTAGCTTCGCTGCTGGCGGCACCGCCGCAGCCGACCAGCAGGGATGCTGCCATAGCTGCCGCCATAAGGGCTGCTGCATTCTTCTTTTTCATGGGGGTTTCCTCCTTAAAAATGTTTCTCCATTCTTTGGCTGTATAACGTATGTCCCACGGCGGGGCATAAATTATCGGGTGTTATTCGGCATCGTCTACCCAGCGCATCTCGCGCGGGGCCAGCGTCAGGCTGTCAATCAGATGCCCCTTGATGTACAGGTCTGTCTTTTCCTCGGCATCTGCGTTGTTGATGACCGCGATGCGCTTCGTTTCGGGGAATACGGTGACCTCGGTATTCACATTGGTCACGTAGTAGTGCTTCATCTCCTCCGGCATACCGGCGGCGTAGTAGATGGCGCGCAGCAAAATGCGGCAGTTCTGCGGGGAGTAGGGCAGTCCGGCAAAGTAGACGCTGTGGCCCTTGCCGTACTCGTTGACGACCAACTGGCTGTACTCGCCGTCCTGCGCTAGGATCTGATAGTGCTTGCCCTGCGCGTAGATGCGGCTCGTGCCCTCGCCGAAATCAACGGCGGTGTCAATATCCTCCAGGATAAAGTGGTGCGGGTCGCAGGTGTTGTATTTGTCGGTGCTTAACGAGAAGCCCATCTCGCGGTCCACGCCCATCACATCAGACAGCTGGAAGAACCGCCCCTGATGCTGGCAGGCGGTGGGCTCGCCCACGCCGATGAAGCCGCCGCCCTCGTCCACAAATTTGCGGATGGCGGTCACGACCTTTTCGTCGATCCAGTTCTCGGCACCGCTGAAGGCCGTGTACGCATCGCCGACGTTGATGATGACGCCGATGTCCTTGGGGATGCCGCTGCGAATGTCATCGAAGTCGATGAACTCCACGTCAAACGGCATGCCGCTCAGGCATTCGAGAACACCCTCGGCGGAGTAGGTCTCGCGGTGGTAAATGGAGTGATGCACCTGATTGCTCATCCACTTGCGCAGGCCGCCCCAGCAGTTGAGGATGGCCACCTTGAACGGGGCAACGTAGGACTTTGTGCCCTGCATATTTTCGTGGATCTGGCGGAACTCGCCGACCACATTCTGAATTTCGTCGATAAAGCCGGGCCAGTTGCTGGCGAGCTTTAAGTAACCGCCGTAGCCGATGCGGTCCAGCGGGCTGCGCAGGATCGCGCGGCGGGCCTTCATCCAGTTGGTGCGCGCCTCACCGATCGGGTCGCCGCCCTCGGTGAACACATCGGGGAAGAAGTAGGGCAGCAGACGGCCTTCGGTGTACTTGACGCCCTTGATGTCGGAGATCATCCGCAGCGTAACGCCGCTGCCGACCGAGCCGACCACGGCGTCCAGCCCGATGGAGGCGAAATACTTGCCGTAGGGCTCGGTGCCAATCCAGTGATCGCCGAGGAACATCATCGCTTCCTTGCCGTAGGAGTGTACGATGTCGACCATCTCTTTGGCCAGCTTGCAGACTTCCTGCTGCTGGAACTCGATGAAGTCGCGGAACTCCTTGCTCGGCACGCGGAACATCGTGTTGTGGTAGCCCTGATCCACAATGAACTCGGGGCGGAACTTGTACCCTGCCCACTTTTCAAATTTTTCCAGAATGTAGGGGCTGACGCTGGCGCTGTAGCCGAACCATTCGACGAATTTCTCGCGCTTCTGGTCGTCAAAGGTCAGCGTGAACTGGTGAAAGAAGGTCGTGAACCGCACCACATCAATGTGGGGGTTGGCCTCGCACCAGCGGCGCAGCTTTTCTTTTACATACGCCTGCGTCTTGGGCTGGCGCACATCGTAGGTCAGCTGGTGGGGCGTATCCTTCCAGTCGTTGGTCAGGAAGTTGTACATGTGTACGGGGTCCCAGATCAGGAACGCCAGAAAGCTGACGGTGTATTCGTGATAGGGGACGGTTTCGATCTCAACCTCGCCGGTCGGCTCGTCGAAGAACCATTTGTCGGTGGGGACAACCTCGCCCGTCGTGCGGTCAATGACCTCCCACCAGCGCTTGGGGTCATCCAGCGTGTTGACCTTGAGCTGCTGGGTGTGGAAGCCGTCCATCAGATGAACGCGCAGCGCCGTGCCGCGCGCCGTATGGCGGTCACTGATAAGATACTCCTGCTGGACCTCGTCGGGGTTTGCCTCCGCCCAGGCGTTGTCCTTGCGGGTCGTATAATAGGTAGCGTACTTTTTGGCGGGGTCCGTCAGCAGCTCCTTCGGCATTTCGGTGCCGTCGCAGTCGCGCAGGGCATCCGCGCCCAACAGATTCTTCAGCCGCAGGGTCTCCGCAACCACATCTGCGTCTGTGGGAAGTGTCAATCTTCCGGTCTGCTCCATCTTCATAATCCCTTCTCTGTCCGTTTTGTCTGCCACGGCAGGCATCGTTTCATTGACATCATCATACTTGTTTCTGCCCTCTTTGAACAGTAGGTATCTTGTTGCGCATTTGTACTATCTTGCTTTATTTTCGAATGTCGGCGGCAACATCAGAAAATAAAGAAAAAGCTGCACAAAAAGTAAGACTTTTCTTTGTGCAGCTTGCCAACTTTGGGCTTGTTTGCAGCGAAACGTGCCGACATTCTGTTTTGCATCGTGATTTTTTGTGGAAAGCTCTTGCCATGCGCCCAAAATGCGTATATAATAAGGACGGAACCGGAAACGGCCGGTGGCTTTTTACTTTTCCGTTCTTGCTTAATTATGTAACGATATTGCTCCGCATACTTTGGGCTTTTTGTAAATATTTTGTCATTCGGAGGCGCACCGCCTATGAACACACGGTATGAATTCAATATGGACGTTCCCCCGCGGGAGGCCATCCGCCTGATGTACGTGAGCAAGAGCCGCTTCGGCGGGGACTGGAACTCGGTGCCACATACCCACTCCTGCACCGAAGTGTTCTACTGCGTGGATGGACGCGGCCAGTTCAACGTCGAAGGCAAAATGCTGGACGTTGCCCCGGACGACATGGTCATTGTGAACCCCCGCACCCTGCATACCGAGTTGAGCTACCAGGCAAACCCGCTGGAATATATTGTGCTGGGCATCGAGGGCATTGAAATTTTGTTTGACCAGAAGGACCACGGCTACACGATGCTGAAATGCAGCCCCCAGCGGGAGGAGCTGCTGAGCCTGATGCAGCTGCTGCTGCGGGAAATCGACGCGCGGGAGGACGGCTGCGAGATGGTCTGTCAGGACCTGACCGAGGTGCTGCTTGTCAGGATCGTGCGTATGGCGTCGGTTTCGCTGCGTCTCACCGCGCCGCCCGCCGAGAGCAAGGAATGTGCCACTGCAAAACGATATATCGATGAAAATTACAGTGAAAGCATTACCCTGGACAAGCTGGCGGAGATTGCCCACGTAAACAAGTATTACCTGTCCCACTCGTTCAAGAACGAGTATAAGGTCTCTCCCATCGACTACCTGATGAAGCGCCGCATTACCGAGGCCAAAGCGCTGCTTACCAGCACCGATTTCAGCCTGACCCAGATCGCCGAGCAGATTGGCTTCGGCTCACTGCCCTATTTTTCCAAATGCTTCCGCAAGGTCGAAGGCACCAGCCCCAACGAGTACCGCAAAAGTGCCAAACAGAAACCCGCACAAGGCAGCCAGTGAATTTGTCTGACCGCTCCTATATTTACCTGCTAACTCCGCAAAATTTATCCACAAAAAGCGCCCGGACGGTTGAAAAGTTCAGCCGTCCGGGCGCAGTCGTTTTCCCGTTTTGGGGTCATTTTGGGGTCAAAGTTACCAGCTTGTTACCACTTTTGCCAT
>OJNY01000636.1_pt1 | contig 25983 bp, 22 predicted proteins | sample 1597931 | NCBI WGS metagenome assembly OJNY01 (sample SAMN01915209, study PRJEB22387) | human gut metagenome | isolation source: stool | host: Homo sapiens | place: USA
CAAAACCCAGCTGGCCCGCACACTGGCAAAATGCTGGTTCGGCAGCGAGAAGGCCCTGCTGCGGTTTGATATGTCCGAATATATGGAGCGCCACACCGTGGCACGGCTTATCGGTGCGCCGCCGGGGTATGTGGGCCATGACGAGGGCGGCCAGCTTACCGAGGCCGTGCGCCGCCGCCCCTACAGCGTTGTGCTGTTTGACGAAATCGAGAAGGCGCACGGGGACATCCAGAATCTGCTTCTGCAGATTTTAGAGGACGGCAGCCTGACCGATGCACAGGGGCGCAGGGCAGACTTTTCCAACACCATCATCCTGCTTACCTCCAATCTTGGGGCACGGTGTCTCGCCGGGCAGACAGCGCCGCTGGGCTTCGGTGCTGTTGCGGCCGAAAACAAGCGCCGCGGCCAGCAGGCCATACAAGAAGCAAAGGAGTTTTTCCGTCCCGAGCTGATGGGCCGCCTTGACGAGGTTGTCCTGTTTGATCCGCTGGGCCCGGCCCAGCTTACCGGCATTGCCGACCGTCTGCTGTGTGAGCTGGAGGAGCGCGCTGCACGGCAAGGCTACACACTGCGCCATACCCCCGCCGCCGCCAAAGCGCTTGCTGGGGAGAAGGTGCCGCCATACGGTGCACGGGAGCTGCGGCGCACGGTCAGCCGCGCCGTAGAACAGGCCCTTGCTGACCGTATTGCAGCCGGGACAGCGCATCCCGGTACAGCCTACACTGCCGATGCCGCGCCCGACGGCAGTATCATACTGACGCAGGATACGTTGGCTGCCTGCGTATAAAAAACAGGGCGTTCACCCAATGGCGAACGCCCTGTTCTTGTTGTTGTTCAGTCCTTCACGTACAGACCGCAATGGCAGGGGCCGTGATAGTCAGGGTCGGCCAGCTGCTCCTTGAACTCCTTGCAGATGCAGATATTCTCCGGAATATGCTGCAGACGACAGGGGCAATAGCCGCCTGTGCGCTTGAGCCCCTCACGGATGTTCCGGACGATTTCTTCATCGGGGTTCAGGTGAAATTTCGGCTTGTCCATAGTGTTTACCTCGTTTACGGCTTGACGCGGAACTCCTGCTCACAGTAAATGCAGCGATAGCGGCCGCTGCGCGTCAGAGCAAAGATGTGGTCGCAGCCCTCCTCAATGGAGGTGATGCAGCGCGGGTTGGTGCACTTGATAACGTTGACCAGGCGTTTGGGCTGGTCCGGGTGCTTCTTTTCTGCCACCTTGCCGTCCTTGATGACGGTGATGGAGATTTTGGGGTCAACGTAGGCAAGAATGTCAAAGCTCAGTCCGCTTACGTCGCCCTCAATCTTTATTATGTCCTTTTTTCCGTCCTTCTGGCTGCGGACGTTCTGCAAAAGGGCCACGCTGGCGTTGGAAAGCTTTTCCAGCTCCATCATATGGTAAAGCGCCAGACCGGTGCCTGCGGTGATATGGTCAATGACCACGCCGTTCTGAATCTCATCAACCTTCAACATTGAACGCTACCTCCCCGGTCTTGGGGTCCTTCAGACCCAGCAAAGTCATAATCAGTGCCATACGCATATAAACGCCGTTCTGCACCTGATCAAAATAGGCGGCACGCGGGTCATCATCCACGTCCAGCGTGATTTCGTTCACACGCGGCAGGGGATGCAGCACCGGCATATCGGCGGGGGCCAGTGCCAGCTTTTCCTTGGTCAGCACGTAGCTGTTCTTCAGGCGGATGTAGTCCTCCTCATTGAAGAAGCGCTCCTGCTGCACGCGGGTCATATACAGCACATCCAGCTCTGGCAGAGCCTCCTCCATGCTGCGGGTCTCCACGTAGGGGATGTTGTTGGGCTCAAGGATTTCCTTGATGATGTAATCCGGCACACGCAGCTCCTCGGGTGAGATAAGCACGAACTTCATGCCGGGCAGGCGTGACAGGCTCTTGATAAGGCTGTGCACCGTGCGGCCGAATTTCAAATCGCCGCAGAAGCCAATGGTCAGGTGGTCCAGATGCCCCTTGCGCTGGCGGATGGTCATCATATCCAGCAGCGTCTGGGTGGGGTGGCTGTGACCACCGTCACCGGCGTTGATAACCGGAATCCGGCTGTATCGGGACGCACGCAGCGGGGCACCCTCCTTGGGGTGGCGCATAGCGGCAATGTCCGCCACACAGCTGATTACGCGGATTGTATCAGCAACGGTCTCGCCCTTTGACGCGCTGGAAACGCCCGCATCGGGAAATCCCAGCACCTGACCGCCCAGGTTCAGCATAGCGGCCTCAAAGGAAAGGCGGGTGCGGGTGCTTGGCTCATAGAACAGTGTTGCCAGCCGTTTGCGGGCGGCAACATCCTTGTAGGCGGCCGGGTCATCGTGGATACGGTCGGCAAGGTCCATCAGGCTGAGCGTTTCTTCCAGCGTAAAGTCCGCCGGATCAATCAAATGTCTCATACACAATCCCCTTTGTTTAACACTCTATATTTCAAACAGCCATAGGCCGTTCAAAATCAAACCAATTTGCGCACCATCGTAAAGTCAAAGAAATCCGTGTAGCAGGTCTGGCAGCAAAGCACCGGCTTGCAGGTGCGGGAATAGCAGATTTCATCCAGCTGCAAAAGCGCCTGTTCCGGCTTCAGCCCCAGCTGCCGCCGGATGGCCGGGGTGCCCTGCACCGCGTGGACGGTTGTGAGCGTCTCGGTCACTTCCACATGGCAATACTGCTCTGCAATCTCAAAAATCGGGCGGGTAAAGTCGATGCTGTCCAGCCGCCTGCCGCCGAGCAAATCCAGCGGCAGAATATCGGTGCAGAAGAGCACCGGCGTTTCATCCGCCAGCACGCGGCGACGGATCACGGCCAGCGTGTGCTCCTTTGCAGGGTCAAGGTCCAGCCTTTCCACCAGCTCCGGCGTTGCGGTCTCCCGCGTGACCATCAAGTTATCGCTGTGGGGCACACGGCCCGCCGCACGGATCATGCGGTTGAATTCCAGCTTCTGGTCCATGCGGTTCTCGACCTTGAGCACATCGCGGTTGACCAGCGTGCCGATGCCGCGCACGCGCTCCAGATAGCCGTCGCGCTCCAGCTCGCTCAGGGCATCGCGCACCACTGTGCGGCTAACGCCCAGCACCTCGGTCAGCTCCAGCTCACTGGGCAGCTGCGCCGCCCTTGCATACAGGCCGGTGCGCAGCTCCTCCAGAAGGCGCTGTGCGGTCTGCTGGCTGCGCAGCTCGCCGCCAAGGCGGTTTTCCGTCGTTTTATTCATTGCAAAAATCCTTTCGTGCCCGGCAGACATCGGCCAGACAGCATTTGTCGCAGTAGGGCTTTGTGCGGGCTGTGCAGACGGCCCGACCGTGGTCCACCAGACGGTGGCAGAAGCCGTTGCCTTCCTCCGGCGGAATAATTTTCCACAGCTCCTTCTCAACCTTGGCGGGCTCCTTGATGTTGTCCACAAGCCCGATACGGTTGCACAGCCGGATGCAGTGGGTATCCGTGACGATGGCAGGCTTGCCGAACACATCGCCCATAATCAGGTTTGCGCTCTTGCGGCCTACGCCGGGCAGTGCCAGCAGCGCATTAAAATCATCGGGCACACGGCAGTCATATTGGTCACGCAGGGTGCGCATACAGGCAGAAATGTCCCGCGCCTTGCTGTGGCCCAACCCGCACGGCCTTACGATGGCCTCAATCTCCTCCGGCTCTGCCGCGGCCAGCTCCCTGACACCGGGGTATCTGGCAAACAAATCCTGCACCACCACGTTCACACGGGCATCGGTGCACTGGGCGGCCAGCCGTACCGAAACCAGCAGCTGCCATGCGTGGTCATAGTCCAGCGTGCAGTCCGAGGCCGGATATTCCGCCTTGAGCCGTTCTATGCAGATTTTTGCAAGTTCCTTTTTTGTCACCGCTTTGTCTCCGTTTCTAATCTTTCCACTTGATTCTACCACGTACGTGCTTTATAATCAAGAGTAGACAAGAGATGTTTTTTGTACATTACCACAAATCTATTTATAAAAGGAAACAAGACATGGAGCCATTGGCACAGCGTCTGCGCCCCCGCACTCTGGATGAGGTCTGCGGCCAGCAGCATTTACTCGGCAAGAATCAGGTTTTCCGCCGCACCGTCGAAAGCGGCAAAATTCCCAATATGATTTTCTATGGCCCCTCCGGCGTGGGCAAAACCACCGTGGCCAGCATCATTGCAGCGGGCAGCGGTATGCAGCTACACAAGCTCAACGGCACCACGGCCTCCACCAGTGATATCAAGTCGGTGCTGGCGGATATCGGCACACTTGGCGCGGCAGGCGGTATCCTTTTGTATCTGGACGAGATTCAATACTTCAACAAGCGCCAGCAGCAAAGCCTTCTGGAATGTGTGGAGCAGGGAACCGTCACCCTCATCGCTTCCACCACTGAGAATCCCTACTTTTATGTATATAACGCCCTGTTGTCGCGCTGCACGGTGTTTGAGTTCAAGTCCCTGACGGCGGAGGACATCCGCACCGGCATCCACAATGCCGCCGCACGGCTTGGGGCGGAGGACAAGACCCCCATTTTTATCCCCGATGACGCGCTGGATTATCTGGCGCAGAGCGCGGGCGGCGATATGCGCAAGGCGCTGGGCAATCTGGAATTTGCCGTCACCGCCGCGCCTGTGGAAAGCGGCAGCCGCACCATCACGCTGGATATGGTGCAGCAGGTGGCAGCCCGCACCGCCATGCGGTATGACAAACTCGGGGATGACCACTATGATATTGTTTCTGCCTATCAGAAGTCGATGCGCGGCTCTGACCCCGATGCGGCACTCCACTATCTGGGCCGTCTGCTGGAAGCCGGTGACTTGCCCAGCGCCTGCCGCCGCCTGATGGTCTGCGCGTGTGAGGATGTGGGCCTTGCCTGGCCGCAGATCATCCCCATCGTTAAGGCGGCGGTGGACATTGCCAACGCGGTCGGCCTGCCGGAGGCCCGCCTGCCGCTGGCGGATGCGGTTGTTCTGGTGGCCACCGCGCCCAAGTCAAATTCGGCCCATAATGGCATCATTGCCGCAATGGAGGATATTCAGGCCGGGCGCACCGGCCCTATCCCGCGTCAGCTCCAGAACAAGCACTATGATGGCGCTGATGCAAAGGTGAAGGGTCAGCACTACCTCTACCCGCATGATTATCCCAACCATTGGACGCCCCAACAGTATCTGCCTGATGCCATCAAGGACAAACAGTATTACATCCCCGGCGACAACAAAAACGAGCAGGCCTTTGCCCAATACTGGAAAAAAATCAAAGGAGAATAACCGAGCACACAACTTATAAAGAAGGAGAACGCTTATGTCCAACCTCCACTGTGAAACGATTACCTTTCCCTCCTCCGATGGCAGCCACACCTCCACCGCTGTGCTGTACACCTGCCCGGATACGCCGGTCCGGGCGGTCATTCAGCTCAGCCACGGTATGTGCGAGTATGTGCGCCGCTATCAGCCGATGGCAGAGTTTTACGCCGCCCACGGCATTGCGCTGGCCGGAAATGACCATCTGGGTCACGGTGACACCGCCCGGGAGGGCGAGCACGGCCACTATGGCGAGCCGGAAGGCCGGTTCCATCTGCTGAACGATTTGCACACAATGAACGGCATCCTGCACCAGCGCTTTCCCGATGTGCCCATCATCCTCTACGGGCACAGCATGGGCAGCTTTTACGCACGCTGGTATGCAGAAAAGTGGCCGGAAAGCATTACGGCGCTGGTGATTTCCGGCACGGCAGGCCCCAGCTTTATGAACGTCATTGGTCAGAGGCTAGCCGGGCTAATTGCCAAGGTCAAGGGTCCGCGCTATGTCTCGCCGCTGATGGTCAAGCTGAATTTCGGCAGCTACTGCAAGAAGATTGAAAACGCGCAGTCCGCGAATGCGTGGCTTTCCCGCGATGAAAACGTTGTCAAAGCCTATGACGCGGATGGGCTGTGTACCTTCCAGTTCACCGCCGCAACCTACCGCGAAATGCTGGCCACGCTGAACCACGTCAGCACCAAGGCATGGGCAGAAGCGATAGACAAGAATCTGCCCATTCTGCTGATTGCCGGTGACGCCGACCCCGTGGGTGATTACGGCAACGGCGTGCGCAAAGTCTGGGCCATGCTGGGGGACGCCGGTGTGCGCGACCTGACCTGCCAGATTTATGAGGGCGGCCGTCACGAGCTGCACAACGAGACAAACCGGGATGAGGTGTTCGATTACGTCCTGACATGGATTGAGGACCATATTTAAACTCGCCCTGCAGCGACCGGGCTGCCTTGTAGGGGCCGGGTGTAGCCGCCCTTCTGCCTTCCGGCCGTCAGCCTTTGCCGGGCAATACAAAATCCCATCATTTTCCTCTGCCATTGCGGCAGAGGAATTTTTTGTTTTCCCTATTGACAAACACCCTGCACGTGTGTATTATTGTATTAAGCTCTTAACACAATAATACAAGCAAGGAGCATAGGCCTATGAATTGGAATATCACAGCCGGACGCCCGGTGTATGTGCAGCTGATTGAACAGCTGGAGCTTGCACTGGTGGCCGGGGAGTTCCCACCCGGAAGCCGCATCCCGCCCGTGCGCGAGCTGGCAGCGGACGCGGGCGTCAACCCAAACACCATGCAACGCGCCCTGCAGGAGCTGGAAGGCCGCGGACTTTTGCAGGCCCAGCGCACGGCGGGACGCACCGTTACCGCAGACGATGCCGCCCTGCGTGCCCTGCGCCGCCGCCGCGCCAAGGCTCTGGCAGAGGAATTTCTGCATCAGATGCAGGCACTTGGCATGGAGGAATCCGAAATCGAAGCATTGCTGCGCGAAAGCGCACCCCCAACACAAGAAAAGGAGTAACCAATGGATGCAGTCTATGAGGTACACGGCCTCACCAAACGCTATGGCCGCAGCGCCGCGCTGAACGGCGTTGATTTTGCCGTTATGCCCGGCAGGCTGGTTGGTCTGCTGGGGCCAAACGGCAGCGGCAAGACCACCCTTTTAAAAATCTCTGCCGGGCTTTTACAGCCCACGGCGGGCAGTGTCCTGATTAACCAGACGCCGGTCGGTGTATACACCAAGGCAATCACGAGCTATCTGCCGGACCGTATGGCCCTGCCCACAGAATTCACAGCCGGTGACGCCGTAAGCCTGTACAATGATTTCTTTGCCGACTTTGACAAGGCCAAGGCGTTGGCTATGCTTTCGGATTTGGGCATCAACAGCCGGGACAAAATTGACGCCATGAGCAAGGGCACACAGGAAAAAATGCAGCTCTGCCTGACGATGAGCCGCGCCGCCAAGCTCTATCTGCTGGATGAGCCTCTGGGCGGCGTTGACCCCGCCGCGCGTGACTATATTTTAAGCACCATTCTGCACAACTACAGTGAAGATGCCGCGCTGGTTCTCTCCACCCACCTGATTGGCGATATTGAAAAGGTTCTGGACGAGGTCATTCTACTGCAGGAGGGTAAGGTTCTGCGCCAGGCCGCCGTTGACGAGCTGCGCGAGGAAACAGGGGAGAGCGTAGACGCTTATTTCCGGGAGGTTTACAAATGCTGACAAAGCTCTTACATTACGAATTCCGAGCAACAGGCCGCATTGTGCTGCCCATCGCAGCCGGCGTGCTGGTGCTGAACGTGCTTGCCGCCGTTCTGGGCTATTTTATTCAGAATACCTCTGACTCCATGCCGCTTGTCGGCGTTGCGATGGTGCTGCTGATTTTTGCAGCCTATATCAGCCTGTTGGTGTTTTTTGTAATTTGCTATTTTGTGGAGGTTCGGCAGTTTTACCGTCTGCTGGGCGACAGTGGCTACCTGATGCTGGCCCTGCCGGTACAGCCGTGGAAGCATATTGCTACCAAAGTTATCTGCGGCACAGTCTGGACTCTTTTCGGCGCGTTGTTCGTTTCGCTCTGCGCTGCTATCTCTACATTGTCCTACAATGCAGCCGAGTTCAGCCCTGTCAATCCCGGAGATTTTTGGTTCTGTGCCTTGCTGCTTCTGATTTTTGTTGTCTGTATTGCGGGTGCATTGCTGCATATGTATCTGGCCTGTGCCTTTGCAGCGCAGTTCACCCAGCAGCGGCTGCTAATCAGCATAGCTGCATACTTCGTCATCGGCTTTGCCGGGCAGATGGCGGCGCTTGTGGCGGTGGTAATTTTTGCATTCCGCGGGTACAAATACTTTAACAGTGTTGACTTGGCCGCAACAGCCGCTTCCCTTGGCAGCGACAATATTGTTTTTCTCATCCTGCTGGCAGTGCTTGTTCTTGTCGTTCTGGTTGACGCCCTTCTGTGGGCACTTACCCAGTGGTTTATGACCAAGCGGCTGAATCTTGCCTAAGCTTTTTGCTTAGCAGCTTGTACTTCTCGCTCGCCGCATCGGCACTTAGAATTATGCGGCATTGCCCTAAATAAACAAAACCGGAGCAGAACACCGTACTCTTGCGGTGCTCTGCTCCGGCTCTTATTTTATAAAATCTGCGATTGCCTCTGCATCGTGCAAGCCCTTGCTGTACAGCTTATTCAGGGCCTCCGGGTCGCGGGTCAGTGTTTTGACGCCGCAGACATCGTCCGGCGCTATAATCAGTACCTTGCCCTCTGCAGCCAGCCTTTGTGCCAGAACAATGCCCTCATTATAATGCTGCGCCCGCAGGGCAAGCTGTTCCGCCGCCCTCGGGTACCGGTGTCGGATAACCCGCGCCAGCCTGCGGTCTGTGCCGTCGGCGCGGATGGTGCCCACAGGCTTTGTCAGCACCAACACAACTTTGTCGCAGCCATCTGTAAAAGCCTTTTGCAGTGGTATCGTATCGCCCAGTGCGCCGTCATAGTAGGGCACACCGTCAATTTCTATCGGCTTACAGGCCACCGGAATGCAGCAGGACGCCATCAGTGCGCGGTAATCATCCGGGTGCATATCGCTGCGTGTAAAGTATTTTGGCTTGCCAGTTGTGGCATCAGTGGCAATCATATACCATTCCATCGGGTTGGCGTTCATTTTTGCAAAATCCAGCGGATTTTCCCCGCCTGCGTTGCTCAAGGTACCGTAGATATAGTGCAGATTCAAAAAAGACCCGCCGTGCAGCATATTGCCTGCGCCCATATACTGGCTGCGCAGGGAGTATTCCGCATAAAACGTGTAGTTGCGCCCGCGCTGGCCACTCATATAGGACGCCAGATTGGCGCTGCCCGCCGAGATGCCGATGCCGTAATCAAACCGCACATTATGTGCCATGCACCAGTCAAAAACGCCTGCCGCATAAATGCCGCGCAGTCCGCCGCCCACATCTATCACGCCGATTTTTGCCATACTGTGACCCCTCTCTTGCCAGACTATTATACCATCACCACAGCCGCGGCGCACTGTACAATCCCGGTAAAATGTCTTGACTTTCCGTGCGCAGGAATGATTCTTTGCAAGAATATTACAAGATTATTAAAAAGTTTATATTGACAAACATTCCCTTTGCCGTATAATGTATCTTGTGTGTGCATCTATAGGGTAAATCTTTTTCTATACCCTGACACATTGGCGTTGTATGTGCTGCTTGCAGCGGTGTCCCGGGGCAGGGGCTTACCGTGTAACAAACCTTTGCGGGGCGGCATAATTGGCGCCGACTCGTTAAGGACTCTGTGCCGACCTAAGGAAGAAACGGTGCGTAAAGAGGGTTCTGTAACGGGAAATTCCGCAAAGGGGGATGCAATAAAAATGAATGAAAATCTGATCGTATCTCTGAAAGACATTGTTGTCGATTTCGATGGGCAGAAGGTTCTGGACGGACTTTCGCTGGACATCCACGACAAGGAGTTTGTCACCTTCCTCGGCCCTTCCGGCTGCGGCAAGACGACCACCCTGCGTGTGATTGCCGGCTTCGTGACCCCGAAATCGGGCAATGTCTTTTTTGATGGCAAGGACATCGCCAATATGCCGCCCTATAAGCGGCCTGTCAACACGGTGTTTCAGAAGTACGCGCTGTTCCCGCACCTGAATGTGTTTGAGAACGTTGCCTTCGGCCTGCGCCTAAAAAAAATGACGGAGGACGAAATCCGCCCCAAGGTTCTGGAAATGCTGGAAACCGTTGGTCTGAAGGGCTTTGAGCGCCGCAGCATCTACCAGCTTTCCGGCGGCCAGCAGCAGCGTGTTGCCATTGCCCGCAGTCTGGTGAACCAGCCCCGCGTTCTGCTGCTGGACGAGCCTCTGGGCGCGCTTGACCTCAAGCTGCGCAAGGAAATGCAGCTGGAGCTGAAGCGCCTGCAGCGCGAGATGAACATCACCTTCGTCTACGTCACCCACGATCAGGAGGAAGCCCTGACGATGTCGGACACCGTTGTGGTTATGTCCGGCGGCAAAATCCAGCAGATTGGCTCCCCGCAGGATATTTATAACGAACCCAAGAACGCCTTTGTTGCCCGCTTCATCGGTGACTCCAACATCGTGGACGGCGTTATGCTGCGCGACTTCTTTGTCAACTTCGGCGGGCATGACTTCACCTGTGTGGACCGCGGCTTCAAGCCCAATGAGCCGGTGCAGGTGGTTATCCGCCCGGAGGATGTGCAGATTGTGCCGCCCTCTGTGGGTATGCTGACCGGCCTTGTGCGCGAGGTCATTTTCAAGGGCGTTCACTTTGAAATGCACGTCGATGTGGAGGGCTATGAGTGGATTATCCATTCCACGCAGGCCAGCCAGCCCGGCGAGCTCATCGGCATGAACATCGGCCCGGACGAAATTCATATCATGAAGCGTTCGGAGGTGTGAGAAATGCTCAAATCCAAAACCTCCCGCTGGCTGGCAGGGCCTTATCTGGTCTGGATGACCATTTTCACCGTTGTGCCGCTGCTCATCGTAATCTGGTACGCCATGACCAACTCCGACGGCCAGTTTACTTTTGATAACCTGACCCAGATCGGCCGCTATTCCAGCGTGTTTGCCCGCAGCCTGATTCTTGCGGCTATTTCCACGGTGGTATGCCTGATTATGGCGTTCCCGGTCGGCTATTTTCTCTCCCGCCTGCGCGCCAACAAGCAGCATATCATGCTGATGCTGATTATGCTGCCCATGTGGATGAACTTCCTGCTGCGCACCTACGCATGGATGACCCTGCTGGAGAAGAACGGCCTTATCAATAAATTTTTCGGCCTGTTCGGCCTTGGCCCCTTCAATATGATTAACACCTCCGGCGCGGTGGTGCTGGGCATGGTATATAACTATCTGCCGTTTATGATTCTGCCCATCTACACGGCCATGACCAAGATTGATGATTCCGTTGTGGAGGCCGCACAGGACCTCGGTTGCAACGTATGGCAGATTCTGTTCCGGGTGCTGGTTCCGCTGAGTGGCCCCGGCATTGCCACTGGCATCACGCAGGTGTTTGTGCCGGCTGTCTCCACCTTTATTATCAGCCGTATGCTGGGCGGCGGCTCCAACCTGCTGATTGGTGATTTGATTGAGCTGCAGTTCCTGGGTAACTCCTACAACCTGAACCTCGGCTCCGCCATGAGCCTGGTGCTGATGATTATTGTCCTGCTCTGCATGAGCTTCACTTCGAGCTTTGACGAGTCCGAGATGGAAGGAGTGATGTGAGATGGCAAAGAGACATTCCGCGCTGCTCATGCGCACCTACGTCATTATGGTGTTCTGCTTCATGTATCTGCCCATCGCAGTCATGATTGCGTTCAGCTTCAACGAGAGCAAGTCCCGTTCCAACTTCACAGGCTTCACCCTTGGCTGGTACAAGAGCCTGTTCCACAATGAGATGATTCTGTCTGCGCTGGGGCTCAGCCTTGTGCTGGCACTGGTTTCCAGTATTATCGCCACGGTGCTGGGCACGCTGGCCACCATCGGCATCAACTCCATGTCCCGCCGCAGCCAGCTTATCATCAACAACATCAGCTATGTGCCCGTTGTCAACCCCGAAATCATCACCGGCGTTTCGCTGATGCTGCTCTTTGTTATGGCGCAGAATTTCGGCATCGGCGGCGAGGGCGGCATCTTTGGCTGGACAACGCTGCTAGTGGCGCACATCACCTTCAACGTGCCGTACGTTATCTTTAATGTAGGCCCCAAACTGCGTCAGCTGGACCCCAGCCTGTACAATGCAGCGCTGGATTTGGGCTGCACGCCGCGGCAGGCCTTCTTCAAGGTCATTATGCCACAGCTTTCCCCGGCCATTCTGTCGGCGTTCCTGATTTGCCTGACCTACTCGATTGACGATTTTATGATTTCGTATTTCAACTCCGGCACGATGCAGACGCTGCCCATCGCCATCTACTCGATGACCCGTAAGAAGGTCAGCCCGGAGATTAACGCTCTGTCGGCGGTTATCTTCTGCGTCATTCTGGCCATTATCCTGATTTCCAACGCTGCAGACTCCCGCGCCTACCGCCGCAATCAGAAGGCCATCCGCAAGGCCATGCTGGACGAAGGGGGGCACTGAGGATGAAATTCAAACAGCTTTCTGCCGCAGCACTGGCGGCGCTGACCGTAACTATGCTGAGCGCCGCACCGGTGTTTGCCGCGGAGGATATTCAAATCAATGAGGATATCACCGTCTCCGGCGACTATGACTGGACGCGTTTTGCCAATGACCGCATCACGCTGAACGTCTACAACAACGGCCTGTACATTTCTGACGGTTCGGATGACAGCGTGAACGTGCTCACTGCCTTTGAGGAGCTGACCGGCATCAAGGTCAACTACACCACCTACGATTCCAATGAGAGCCTGTACGCCAAGCTGAAATCCGGCGGTGTTTCCTACGATGTGATTTTTCCCTCCGACTATATGGTCGGCAAGATGATTTCCGAGGGGATGCTGTCCGAGCTGGATATGGACAATATCCCGAACTTTGCCGGTATCGGCGAGGAATATCTGGGCCGCAGCTTTGACCCTGACAACGCCTACAGCGTGCCCTATATGTGGGGCACCACCGGCCTTATCTACAACACCACGATGGTGGACGAGCCGCCCACAAGCTGGGCTGATATGTGGGACGTGGAGTACACCAACAATGTGCTGATGTTCAACAACTCCCGCGATGCCTACGCCATTGCTGCAAAAACCATCGGCCTTTCGATGAATCCGCAGTCCGTGGATGAAATCACCGCCATCACAAACGCCCTGAAAGAGCAGAAGAACATCGTACAGGCTTACGTCATGGACGAAGTCTTTGACAAGATGGAGGGCGGCGAGGCCGCCATGGCGCCCTATTACGCGGGCGATGCCATCACGATGATTGACGAGAACCCGGATCTGGCCTTTGTCCACCCGGAGGAGGGCGTCAACTTCTTCATTGACAGTATGTGCATCCCGGCCAACGCCAAGCATAAGGAAGCCGCCGAGATGTTCATCAACTATCTGTGTGAGCCGGATGTGGGCCTTGCCAACTGCGACTTCATCGGCTATTCCACCCCTATCACCGCCGTGTGGGAGAGGCTGGACGATGACCTGAAGTACAGCGATATTGCTTATCCAGGCGCGGACGTGCTGGACAAGGCCGAGGTCTTTGAGACCCTGCCGGAGGACATCAACGCCGCAATGGACGCCCAGTGGAGCGAAATGAAGAGCTACGAGGAGAGCGGCAGCGGCTGGATGGTACTTGTCCTACTGTTGTTGGCCATCGCCATTTCCGCCTTCAATATCTGGCGCAAGGTGCGCAAGAAAACGCGGGATAACTACTGATTTTTAAAAGCAGTGTGCCAGAGTGCGGGCACACTGCTTTTGCATTTTCGGCGACGGTATGCTATACTGTTCTTGATTCATCAAATATTGTTCTTAAGGAGGGCGCATTTATGCCCGAAAAGCAAACCACCTATACAGAAAAATTCACCGTCTACCGCACGGACGGCGACCACCTCGGCAATGTCAAGCTGGGGGCGCTGCTGCGCTATGCCCAGCAGGTCGCTACCGCACACGCCGAGGCCGTCGGTCTGAATGACGCGCTATACCGTGAAACCCACACTGCCTATGTGCTGGCAAAGCTGGCCCTGCACGTTATCCGGCTGCCCCGCGTGGATGAGGAACTCACCCTTGTGACTCAGCCGGAGCGCTGCAAGCGCGCCGTAAATAAGCGCATCACCCATTTCTATGATGCCGCCGGGCAGGAGGTAGTTGTGATGGACAGCCGCTGGGTGCTCATCGACACTGAGAAGCGCATCATCCTGCGCAAGCATCCGGAGCAGTTTGCCGACCAATGGGCCGAGGATGTGCCTACCGAGCTGCCCATAAAACTGCCCCGCGTTGCGCAGGAGGACTGCGAGCCTCTGGGTGAGCAGACCGCCAGCTATTCCCGCTGTGATATGAACGGTCATCTGAACAATACCCGCTATGCGGATATTGTCTGTGACGCCATTCCGTGGCAGGTCTGGGATACCGCAGAGCTGCAGGATTTCACCATCAGCTACCACAGAGAGGTTCCCCGCGGGGAGAGCTTCACCCTGCGCCGTGCACAGCTGGCAGACGGCAGCTTCTATTTTGACGGCGAGCGCGGCGGAAAATCTGCCTTTGAAGCACAGATTACCTTCAAACCCTTATAATTTCTACACAAACCCCTGTTACACTGTTTACATCGACAATGTAAAGGAGTTATTATTATGACAAAGCAAAAATTCGGCCTGACCGGCACGGCGCTCAAAACCATTGCGCTGGTGCTCATGGTGATGGATCACATTCACTACTTTTTTGAATTCACGGGCGTTGTGCCGGAATGGTTCAGTATGCTGGCACGGCTGTCCGCACCGCTGTTTTTGTTCTGCACGGTTGAGGGCTTCGCCCACACCCATGACCGCAGGCGCTACTTCCTGCGTATCTGGGCCATCGGCGCTGCGATGGGCACTGTGGAATTTTTTATGATCTATGCAGGGGCCTTCCGCCGCGGGGACGGCTTCTACCCGCTGAATGCCATTTTTCAGGATCTGATGCTGCTCTGCATAATCTGGCAGGGCATTGACTGGCTGCGCCAGCGCCGGTTTGTACGGGGCGTACTGGCTGTTGCCATGCCGATCCTCTGGCCGTTTTGCATCGCAGCGCTGCTGATGCTTTTTCCCAAAATTCAGGACGCACCGATCGTCTCCGCAGTCTTGGCGTGGCTTATCACGGCACCGTTTCCCATGGTGACGGCCATCACCGACGGCGGCTGGGCTTTTCTGGCCGGGGGCGTTGTGCTGTATGCACTGTACGGCCACAAGCGCCTGCAGCTGACCGTCTGGGCGGCCATGACCTTCCTGTGTGATTTTGTGCTGGTCTATCTGCAGGTTCACAGTCTGCCGGATTTTGCCTTTTCCCAGATGTTCACAGTCTACTATGAGTGGCTCGGCGTTTTTGCCGTTATCGGCATGGCGCTGTACAACGGCCAGCGCGGCAGCGGCCACAAGCAGCTGTTCTACTGGTTCTACCCGGCACATGTCTACCTGCTTTACGGTGCATCCTGTCTTGTTTACAGCTTACTGCAATAAAAGGGGCTATTATGGCAAACATTCTGGCAATCGATGATGATCGTGACCTTTGTACGCTGCTAAAAACAGCGCTGGAGCGTGACGGCCACACCGTAGAAACGCGCACCTCCGGCACACAGCTGACCGATACGCTCTGCCGGTGGGCGGACTGCATCCTGCTGGATGTGATGATGCCCGGGGAGGATGGCTTTGCCGTCTGCCGCCGCATCCGCGCCGAGACTGACGCGCCGATCTTATTTTTGACCGCGCGTACCGATGAACCGTCGGTGCTGATGGGCCTTGGCCTTGGCGCGGACGATTACCTGACCAAGCCGTTCCGCATAGCTGAGCTGCGTGCGCGGGTCGCAGCACATCTGCGGCGGCAGAACCGCACACCGACCCATAAGATCACCCGCGGCGGGGTGGCGCTGGATCTTTCCGCCAAGGAAGCCAGCGTTGGCGGCACGCCTTTGCACCTGACAAAATCCGAGTACGCCATCTGTGAGCTACTGGCCCTCCATGCAGGGCAGACCTTTTCCAAAGAACAAATCTATGAAGCCGTGTTCGGTTATGACGGTACAGCGGATGACACGGCCATCACCCAGCACATCAAGAACATCCGCGCCAAGCTGCGCGCGGCCGGGGCGGGGGAGGTGCTGCAAACGATATGGGGAGTGGGCTACCAATGGCAAAGCGAAAACTGACATCTCTGCGCAGTGTTTTGCTGCGGTATCTCCTTTTGTGCGGCGGCGGGTGCGCGCTGATTCTGGTACTCTGGTGGGGCGTTTTAATGCAGCTGATAGACGTCGGTTTTCTGCTGCCTGCCGTGGCGTCCGCCCAGGCCTGCGCCGATGCCCGGGAGACTGTAGCCGCCGTGACCGCAGAAACATTTGATTCCAACCAAATCAGCGACCTGTGCCGCTGGGCTGTGGTACAGAATGACACGGTGCTGCAGACCAACATGGATAACCGACATCTGAAAATAGCTCTCAACGCCTTTCACGGCGGCAGCGGCAATCTGGGGTATGCGCAGTATCAGTACGATGTCAAAATGGCTGACGGAAGCTTTTGCCTTTTGCAGTACGACTATGCTACGCCCTACGCCGACCCGGCCCTGCGGGACACGCTGCCGGATTTCCAGACCTGCTATTTTGTGCTGCTGGCGGCGCTCATCCTCGTTTGGCTGGGCTGGCAGACCCACTGCACCGTGCGCGCCTTTGCCGCAGAAACTGCCCGGCTGAACGCGGCCGTAGATGCCATTGCCGCCCGGCAGCTGGAGCACATTGACACGGACGGCGTGCGCATCCGCGAATTTTCCGCTACCTTGCAGGCCCTACAGACAATGGGTCGCGAGCTGACGGACAGTCTGCAAAGCCAGTGGCGGATGGAGCAGCAGCGCACCGAGCAGATTGCCGCACTGGCCCATGACCTGAAAACACCGCTGACCGTCATACAAGGCAACGCCGAACTTCTGGCGGAGAAGGGGGCATCTGCCGGGCAGCAGGCACAGCTGGACGCCATTCTGCGCGGTACCCAGCGCGCACAGCAGTATCTGGCGGCCTTGCGCACCGTGGGGGCACCGCCAGCGCCGCAGCGCTTGCTGGACAGCCACGCACTGACTGCCCAGCTGGCCGATGCAGCCAGCGCCCTGTGTGCCCCTGCCGGGGTAGACTTTCACTGTGAGGAGCACTGGCAGGGCCACATCAGGGCCGCAGAGGATGATTTACGCCGCGCCGTGGAGAATCTTCTGGAGAACGCCGTGAACCATACGCCCCGCGGCGGCACGGTAACACTGACCGTTGCCGCAGAAAATGACAGGTTCCTCCTACGCGTGACCGATACCGGCCCCGGCTTCACGCCAGAAGCGCTGGCAAAAGCAGGGGAAATGCTCTATACCGACGCCGCCCGCAGCGACGCGGCCCATCAGGGATTAGGGCTGTATTTTGCGAAAAAAGTCGCACAATTCCACGGCGGCACACTGGTTTTATCTAACCTTTCCGGCACGCATGGTGCCTGCGCTGAGCTGCGCCTGCCGATTGGCAGATAGTCCCTGACGGCGATTTTGCCTTGTGCTAGAATTAGGAAAAATCTGTATGCAAGCGAAAGGAATGTACCCTGCATGGATACTCAAAAATCCTGGCAACTGGATCAGCCGCAAGGCACACCGCTTTATACGTTGGATGTACACAACACCCAAACCATGTACGTTAAGCGGATGCTTCTCATCAATCGTCTGCGCCTGTGGCAGCTTGCCGCAGCCGTCGCCTTGCTGCTTTTGTATGTCAATTTTCTTTCGGTTTGGGGCTTTGTGTTGGGGATTCTTTCGATTCCCTTTGTCTTTATCATGGCACGTGCAGTGGTGATTTCTGCGTATAAAACCACCCAAAGCGCCCGTGGCAAGCTCGTCCACTACACGTTTTACGAGGATTGCTTCACAGTGCAAAGCTCCTACTCCCAAAGCACGATTTGGTATGACGACCTTTACCGGGTCATTGTGCGGAAGCATTCCGTCTGCCTGATGGTCTCCAACCGTATCGGCTATGCCTTGTGTGAGAACGAATGTCCCGAAAGCGTGCTGGATTTTATGCGTGAGCGCTGTGCCGAAAAGCGAAAGCCGAAGGTGAAGGAAACGCTCTTTTCCGTTTTGTTTTCCCTTCTTTGTGTCCTGTTCCTCGGCTATGCCTGCATGGTCGTACTGGCCCGCTGCAGCACCTCTGCAGAAACCGTTCCTGCGCCCACGCCGCTCCCGAAAGAATCGGCCATCGTCGAGGAAGAACCGACTCCGGTACCCACCGCTGCCCCCGACACAGAAGAAACCATCTCTAAAGACCCCATCAGCACCGGCTATGACGTGATCTACGAAACCTATCTGAAGGAAACCTCCACCACCTACGAGTTCGAGCTGACCGCAAAAGGGGAGGACTACATCATCCTGAACGATACCGACGCCGCCGTAGAATTTTTGCAGTACGACCGTGACTCCGCAAACGGCAGCTGCGCCCTGTATGTGTATGAGCGCTGCCCCAAGGACGCAAACGGCGGTTGGTCCCGGCAGGAAGCGCAGATTTTGAACATCTACGCCTACCACTACTGGGATGGTGCCACCGCCGCCAGCGGCAAAACCAGCTGGGGCGACGCACCCACCAAGGAGTACAGCGAATTAACAGGGGAGTGAGCCGGACACAAATGTGAATAAATTGAGAAATTACAAAATAATTACATTTTGCTATTGACATTTGGTGACAAAACAGTTACAATTTAGTTGCAAGCTAAATGAACCCCAAGTCAAATAGCTTTACCCACATTTTTCATGTGTTCTTCTCCTCCTTTCTTGTAAATCCCCGCCCATCCCTCAGGGCGGGGATTTATTTTTTTGTAACCGTCTGCCGCCTCAATTCGCTTTACAAGATTTTCTAATCGTGATAAAATAAAAGTCGTATGTCCTTATCAGTCTGTAACCTACAGGCTTTCCTTTTATATAATAAGCCAACTGAGAAACAAGAGAGGGAACACAGTAACATGGCACAATCTCGTTCCGGCAAAAAATCCACAAAAAGCTCCAGCAGTAAAAAGCGCTCCTCCGGCAGCAGCCGCAGCAGCGGGCGTTCTTCCTCTGCGCGCAGCAGTGCATCCGCACGCAGCCGCCAGCCGTCCCGCCGCGCCCAGCGCCGTGCCGAGACTCCGAACCTTGCCCGCAGCGTCCTGCTGGTGGGCCTTGGTCTGCTCTGCGTTGCGCTTGTGCTCGTCCCCGGGCAGAACCTCTGGCGCACACTGCGCAGCTGGTACTTCGGCATTTTCGGCGTCACCACCTATCTGGTCGGCCCCTTCCTGCTGTACCTTGCCTATCTGCTGGCATCCGGCTACCGCGTTGCAATGTTTGCGGGCAAGGTGTCCCTGATGGGGGTGCTCTGCGCTAGCGCGCCGGTCATATTCTCCAATCTGAATGTGGAGGGGCTTAAGGTCGGGGAAATTATCAAGATGCTGTTCACCCGCGGCGGCACCTATTTCTGGGAGGGCGGCGTTCTGGGTGCGCCCATCGGTGCCACCCTGCTGGCGCTGTTCGGCCGCCCGGCCTCCAATATTCTCATGCTCCTTGTATTCCTGCTGGGCCTGATGTTCTTCTTTGCCATCACCCCGGCGGATGTGGTGCTGTTCGTCAATTCTCTGTACCAGAAATTCCAGCAGGCGCAGGCCAGCCGTGCCGAGGCGGAAACCGCCTATGACACCCGCCTTTTCAATGCCGAGCCGGAGGAGGAGACCGTTGAGAACCTGACTGGGGAGCTACCCGATACCGCAAACCGCCCGCACCACCCTGTGTACGATGTCATTGCGGACACCAGCCGCTTCCCGAAGCAGCAGGCCGCGCCCATCCAGCAACAGCCGGTGCAGCAGGCGGCCTATGTGCCCCCTGTGACGCCGGTTGTACCGCAGGCCCCCTTTGCGGCCCAGCCTGCCGCCCCGCGGCGCGCCGAGTTTGATGTCGACCTCGGCCCCTCTGCCTCGGACAGTGCACGCGCCAAGGCGGAGAATGATGACCCGCTGCAGCCGGTCAACATCGGCCCGGGCGGCACCTTCGGCATGGACCCGCTTTCCAACAAGATCACCAGCCCGGTACACTACAGCACGCGTTCCTCGCAGCCTGCGCCCGCACCGGCCCCGCAGGAGAGCTTTGAGCTTGCATTGCAGCCTGCAGATGACACAGTGCCTTCCGTGGCTGCCGGGCAGTCTGCCCCGATTGACGAGCTGGATGCGCTCATCAATCGTGCCGTAAGCGGCCACGCACCCTACTACACGCCGCAGGAGGTCAGTGCGGAGACAACACTAGATTTGCCGCAGCCCTCCGAATTTGAAACGCCGCTTACCCCCGTTGCACAAAGCGCAGCACAGCCGCAGTTTGACACACCACTGGTGCCTGTCGAGCCCGAGGAGGAAATCATCCAGACTCCGGTAGAACTGCCCAAGCTCGATATGACCGGCCGCGTGCCGGGGGACACCACCGTTATTTCTCCGGAGGAACTGGCCGCCGGTATGGCCGCACAGTATCAGGGCAGTGACGTGCTGGGTGCACAGCCCGCACAGCCTGCTGTACCGTACGCAGCCGAGCCTGTTCAGCAGCCCCTGCGGCCCGCAGCCCCGGTTATCCCGACGCTGGGCGGCAGCTTCAGTGATACCGGCAGCGTGGTCAGCGCCGCATGGCAGTCCGGGCGTTCCGTCTCGGAAATGTTGGACGCCATGCAGGCAGAGCTCTCCACGCCTGCTTCGCCTGCAACACCGGCTACACCTGTTGCACCCGCAGCTTCCGTGCAGGGTGCCCCCGCCGTGGACGCCGAATTCACCCCGGCTCCCGCTGCACAGCCCGCCGCCGTGCAGGGCAATTCTGCTCCGCAGGCTGCCGTACAGCCGTCCGATGCAGCCGCGCAGACCTACGCCACCATGACCAGACCCGCCGCAGAAACAACCCAGAGCAGCTTCACCGTGCCCCAGCAGGGCGAGGCCGCCCGCGTGCGGGTCAGCACGGCCGTGGGCAACTCGGCCGGTGCGCCCATCCATACGCCGCCCTGTGCGGCCAAGGCCGCGCCCGAGGCCATGCGTCTGCCCACAGCGGAGGAGCAGCCGCCGGAACCCTACTGCTATCCGTCCCTGAACCTCTTTAACGCCACGCGCCCCGACGATGAAGCCGGAGCCGCCCGCGAAATGAAGAAGAACGCCGACATTCTTGTCAACACACTGGACAGTTTCGGCGTCAAGACCACAATGCTGGACATCTGCCGCGGCCCGTCCGTCACCCGGTACGAGCTGCAGCCGCAGGCCGGTATCAAGGTCAGCCGCATCACCAGTCTGGCGGACGATATTGCGCTGAACCTTGCCACCGCCGGCGTGCGCATTGAAGCGCCCATCCCCGGCAAGCCCGCTGTCGGCATTGAGGTTCCCAACAAAATTCGTTCCACCGTCAATATCCGTGCGGGGTTCGAGTCCCAGAACTATATCAATATGCGCAGCCCGCTTACTATGGCGCTCGGCAAGGACATTGCCGGTACGGCACAGGTCGCGGACTTGTGCAAGATGCCGCACCTGTTGATTGCAGGTTCTACCGGCAGCGGTAAGTCTGTCTGCGTCAACTCCATCATCATCAGCTTTTTGTTCCGTTCCGGGCCGGAGGATGTCAAGCTCATCCTCATCGACCCGAAGGTGGTTGAGCTGGCCGAGTACAACGGCATCCCGCATCTGCTGATGCCGGTTGTCACCGAGCCGCGCAAGGCCGCCGGTGCGCTGGGTGCCAGCGTGGCCGAGATGGAGCGCCGCTATAAGCTCTTTGCGGAGAACAATGTCCGCGAAATCAAGGCCTACAACAAGCTGGCTGCCCAGACCGGTCTAGAGCATTTGCCCTATATTGCCATCGTCATTGACGAGCTGGCCGACCTGATGATGGTGGCCGGTAAGGAGGTCGAGGACTACATCTGCCGCATTGCGCAGAAGGCCCGCGCCGCCGGTATTCACCTGATTGTTGCCACCCAGCGCCCCAGCGTGGACGTTATCACCGGCCTGATTAAGGCCAACATCCCCAGCCGTATTGCCTTTGCTGTTTCCAGCCAGATCGACAGCCGCACCATTCTGGACAGCGGCGGCGCTGAAAAGCTGCTGGGCAACGGTGATATGCTCTTCCTGCCGGTGGGTGCGTCCAAGCCTGTCCGTGTACAGGGCACATTCGTGACCGATGAGGAGATTGGTGCCGTGCTGAGCTTCATCAAGTCCACCTCCACCGCCCAGTATGACGAGGAAATGATTGCCGAGATGGAGCGCCGTGCTGTTGCCGAGAAGGGCAGCAAAAAGGGCAGTGACGATGACGGCGAGGCAGGCGGCGCACTGGATGCCATGTTTGAACAGGCAGTCGAGTGCGTGATTGACGCCGGGCAGGCCAGCACAAGCCTGCTGCAGCGCCGCTGTAAGCTGGGCTACGCCCGCGCCGCCCGCATTATGGACCAGATGGAGCAGGAAAAGATTATCGGCCCCTATGAGGGAGCCAAGCCCCGCACCGTGCTGGTAACCAAATCCGAGTGGGAGGAGCGAAAGCTCAACGGCCAGTATGACGGGTAAGTGTTTGCGCCGCCTTGCGGCTTGTGTTCTGGCCGGTATGCTGGTCATTGTTGCCTTTGTCATACAGTTTGCAGGCGGCAAGGGAATCGTTCCTTCCTGGCAAACATTGCGTGCCCGCCTTGGTGTGCCCCTGCAGACCGAGGAAAGCGCCCCACAGGCATCAGACGGCACCACCACCGTGTATGTACTGGATGTCGGGCAGGGGGATGCCGTGCTGCTCTGTCAGGATGGCTCCTACTGCCTGATTGATACCGGCCCCGCCGAGGCAGAGGATGCGCTGCTCTATGATTTGCAGACCCTTGATGTGGAGACACTGGACTATCTTGTGCTGACCCATCCCCACGCGGACCACACCGGCAACGTCCGGGCGGTTTTACAGAATTTCCCGGTTGCTGCCGTGCTGTTGCCGAGCTGGCAGCCCAACGGCGAGGAAACCGCAGACTGGCCGCGCCATCTGGCAGACTACGCCGCAGACAGCGGTGCGGAAATCATCACCGCCGCCGCGAGGGACAGCTTCCCGCTGGGCAGCGGTACGCTGGACATTTTGCAGGGCGGCAGTGATGATGCTGACAACGTCAACGATGCTTCGCTCTGCACGCTGTTCACCGCCGGCGACTTCCGTTTTCTGGACACCGGCGACGCCGAGGAAGCCGCCGAACAGCGCCTTCTTGACACCTACGGAGCCACGCTGCACGCCACCCTTTTCAAGGCCGGGCATCACGGTTCCTACACCTCCAACAGCCTTGCCTTTTTACAGGCCGCCCGGCCCGGGGCCGTGGCCGTCAGCTGCGGTCTTGATAACGATTACGGCCACCCGCACCGCGCCGCGCTGCAAAATTTTGCCGAGGTCGGTGCAGAGGTCTACCGCACCGACCTGCAGGGAAGTCTCACCTTTGTCTGGCACAATAACGCCCTGCACGTGGAAACCACCGCAGACATCGCCGAACCCGCGGCGTAAAAATAAGGAGTACACTATGACGATTACCGAACAGTTCAAAGCCAAGCGCTGTGTCTTTTCTATTGAATGTTTTCCGCCGAAGCAGACCACCCAGATGGACAAGCTCAAGGACACCCTGCGCCAGATGCAGGCGCTGAACCCCGGCTTCATCAGCGTCACCTTCGGCGCTGGCGGCTCTGCGGGAGGCGTATCCACCGTGGAGGTGGCCGACTATCTGCAAAACGAGCTGTCCGTTCCCACGATGGCGCACCTGATTTGCATGGGTAACGATGAAACCCGTGCCGCCGCCATTCTGGACCAGCTGGAGGCTGTCGGCGTACGGGATGTGCTGGCCCTGCGCGGTGACCGCACCCCCACCCGCCCCGAAAGCCCGGATTTCAAGCACGCCAGTGACCTGACCTCCTTTATCAAGTGGAAGAAGCCTGGCTTCTCCGTGCATGGGGCCTGCTACCCGGAGGGCCACCCCGATGCAGACACGCTGCAGCACGATGTGGAAAATCTGCGCATCAAGCAGGCCGCCGGTGCCGAGCATCTTCTGACCCAGCTGTTCTTCGATAATATGCACTTTTATCGTTTTCTGAATCTGGCACGCCGCGCCGGTATCACGCTGCCGGTCTCCGCTGGCGTTATGCCCATCGTCAAGCGCAGCCAGATTGAGCGCACGGTTTCGCTGTCCTCCGCCAGCCTGCCTTCCGACTTCACCCGTATGATTTCCCGTTATCAGGATGACCCGGAGAGCCTCTACGCGGCGGGCATCGACTACGCTGTCCGCCAGCTGCGTGATTTGATTGAGGGCGGTGCGGACGGCATCCACCTGTACGCCATGAATGACGCCGCCGTAGCCGCCAAGGTCTATGACGGCATCAAGGATTTGCTGTAATGGAGCGCCGCAAGCCTGACGCAATCCGCCGCGCCACAGCCCTGCGCTATATGGGGGCCGCCGGATGGTCGCCGGATGCCGCCACCTCCGCACTGCTGGACAAGGCAGAGAAGCAGATTCTGGCCATTGCCGTGCCCCATGTGGTGTGGCGCGTGCTGCCGCTGACTGTGCTACCTTTTGAAAACTGCGGCACAGACCTTGCCCGCCATCTGCAGGGCTGTGACAAGGCACTGCTGATGGCCGCAACGCTCGGTTCCGAAATTGACAGATTTCTGCGCCGTCTGGAGCTGACCGACATTGCTGCCGCCGCGGCCGCAGACGCGCTGGCTTCTGTGTTACTGGAACAGGTCTGCGATGAATGGGAGGCCGAGCAGCGCCCGCTGTTTGAAGAAAAGGGGCTCTACCTGACCGGGCGCTATGCCCCCGGCTATGGGGACTGCCCGCTTTCTCTCAATGATGAAATCTGCCTTGCGGTGGACAGCGTGCGGGGCTGCGGTCTGGCCGTGACACCCCAGCATCTGCTGACGCCGCGCAAGAGCACCACCGCCATTCTGGGTATGGCCGACCACCCTGTGACCGGCACCCGCGCAGGCTGTGCAACCTGCCACTTAAAGCTGACCTGTTCGTTCCGCAAGCGCGGCACAACCTGCTTTCAACAAGACTGATAGGGGAGAATCTTATGCAGATTCGTGAAGTTTTTGACCGCAAGCGGTTTGTTTTTCTGGACGGCGGCATGGGCACCCAGCTGCAGGCACGCGGCCTGCAGCCTGGGCAGAAGCCGGAGCTTGCCGCGCTGGAAATGCCCGAAACACTGACCGCCATCCACACTGACTATATCAACGCGGGTGCGGATATTCTTCTTGCCAACACCTTTGGCGCCAACGCCAAAAAGCTGGTGGGCTGCGGCCATACTGTAGAGGAGGTTGTCACTGCCTCCATCGCCTGCGCTCGCAGGGCTGCCGACCGCACCGGTGCGCTTGTTGCGCTGGACATCGGCCCTCTGGGTGAGCTGCTGGTTCCCGCCGGCACACTGAGCTTTGAGGATGCCTACGCGGAATTTGCACAGGTCATCCGCGCCGGTGCAGCGGCCGGGGCCGACCTTGTCTTTCTTGAAACAATGACCGATTTGTATGAGCTGAAGGCCGCCATTCTGGCCACCAAGGAGAACTGCACCCTTCCGGTTTTCACCTCGATGAGCTTTGAAAGCCGCGGCCGCACCTTCACCGGTTGCACCGTTGAAAGCTATGCCGTGACCGCGGTCGGCCTCGGCGCGGACGCCGTGGGTATCAACTGCTCCCTCGGCCCCAAGGAGATTCTGCCCTTTGCACAGCGGCTCTGCCGCAGTGTGCCTGCGGGCGTGCCGGTCTTTGTCAAGCCCAACGCAGGCCTGCCCAACCCGGACGGCAGCTATAATCTTGACCCGGATGGCTTTGCCGCCGAAATGAACGCCTACGCCGCCATCGGTGTTACGATGGTGGGCGGCTGCTGCGGCACCACCCCCGCCTTTATCGCCAAGCTGCATGAGAGCTTTTGTGCTCTTACCCCGGCAGACAAGATTCCTGTCCGCCGCAGTTGCCTGTGCACGCCGGTGCGCTTTGTGGAAGTGGAGGGCATCACGGTTGTGGGTGAGCGCATCAACCCCACCGGCAAAAAGCGGCTGCAG